>TARA_R100001143_G_C3361367_1_pt1 | contig 118922 bp, 108 predicted proteins | sample TARA_R100001143 | Tara Oceans TARA_R100001143 (sample SAMEA2621300) | marine metagenome | biome: marine biome (ENVO:00000447); feature: mesopelagic zone (ENVO:00000213); material: "saline water (ENVO:00002010), including plankton (ENVO:xxxxxxxx)" | depth 800 m | reverse complement strand
ACCCCATCGGCATCGGAAGTATCAGCTGCTGCAACTCGATCCGTGTCTGTACGTTTTCTCGATCGACAGGCCGACGGTGTTACATTAATAGGTGGAACAGCCGGGTATTTTGAAACATCTGGAGTAAATGTAGAAGATGGACGCCCGTTTGTTCCTTCTGAAGTCCAGAGAGCTGCCAGAGTTGCCGTACTTGGCGCCAGTGTCTCAGAAGTGCTTTTCCCGAATGAAGATCCGATCAATAAACAGATAAAAATCAGCGGCCAGCGATTTATTGTTATTGGACTCCTGGAAAAGAGAGGAAATTTTTTAGGATTGGAGGACGTAGATAATACAATTATTACTCCGATTTCTGCTTTTGGGACTATTTACAGTTTACGGTATGGGGTGCAACTTGCAGTTCAATTTCCAACGGATGAGGCATTGATTGATGGAGAATATGAAGTGATTGGAGCAATGAGACAGATTCGTCAGCTGGATCCTCTTGATGAGAATGATTTTGCTATAAATAAAGCTGCACTTTTTGAAGAAGAGTTTCAGGGAATGAAAATGACAATTTACGGAATCGGTATTTTTCTTACCGGTTTAGCACTATTTGTTGGTGGTATTGGGGTAATGAATATCATGTTTGTATCCGTAAAAGAACGGACCAAAGAGATTGGAATTCGAAAGGCGGTGGGGGCCAAATCGTGGGAGATACTTCTTCAATTTTTAATGGAATCTATTGTGATTTGTTTGGTCGGGGGAGTCATCGGAGTTTTACTTTCAATGGGGGTTACCCAATTGATAAATCAATTTTTTGTAGCCTATATGGATTGGACAACAGTTCTTAATGCCATTATGATTTGTGCCGGAGTTGGAATTTTATTTGGTTACCTGCCTTCAAGTAAAGCAGCAAAGGCAGATCCAATTGAATCACTTAGATATGACTAAATCGTAGTTTTATGAATATAATTGAAGTATTCCGACAATCTATCGATTCGATCAAAGCTAACAAGCTTAGATCATCCCTTACATTGCTTGCAATATCAGTCGGTGTTTTTGCAATAATAAGTGCCAATACAGCAGTACTTGTGCTGGATACTTACTTTAAAGATACAATGAGTTTAATGGGTGGGGATGTAATTACAGTCTCAAAGTTTCCATCAATTCAAATGGGTCCGTCCGATTGGGATCTATATAGAAACAGGCAGGATATCACAATAGCACAGATGGAAGATTTGCAGGATATGACTGTAACTGCAACCGGTATTGGACCAAATAGACAGTATCGCACAACCAGGGTATCTTATGGGGATCTTGAAACAGAGCCAAATATTGGAATAAGGGGTGGAAATGAATTTTACCTTGAAAATAATGCCTACAACATTCAGGAAGGCAGAAACTTTTTCCCGGAAGATATTGATTATGCTCGCCCGGTTGCAATCATTGGATCAGATGTAGTTTCTGCTCTATTTGAAATGGAGACTCCAATCGGTAAAGTAATCCGAATTGAAGGTCGCCCATATACCATCATTGGATATACTGAAGAGAAAGGAAATGTTTTTGGTAATACTCTAGACCGCTTTGTATTAATTCCATACTCAAATCTTGCAGGTGTTTATGGGCGAAATCAAAATATTGGTATTCAGTTGCGTGCCGGTTCTGTTGAAAGAGTTGCAGCTACGATTGACGAACTTACAGGTATATTACGGGCATTGAGGAAAGTGGATCCTGCCGAAACAAATGATTTTGAAATTACAACGAATGAATCGCTTAGTGGGGTATTTGATCAATTCACCGGCATGTTATATATGATTGGATTTTTTATTGGTGGTATTGTGCTCTTGGGTGCAGGGATCGGTGTAATGAATATTATGTTGGTATCGGTCACTGAACGCACCCGTGAAATCGGGGTTAGAAAAGCAGTCGGAGCCACTAAAAAAGCAATCACTTCACAATTTTTACTTGAATCCATCGCAATTTGTCAAATCGGCGGGTTTATCGGTATCCTGGCAGGGGTCGGACTTGGTAATCTTGCATCAATTTGGCTGGAATCGGGAATTGTAATACCTTGGAGTTCAGCCGTAGGCGGGCTCATTGGCATGACTCTGGTTGGAATGATATTTGGTGTATATCCGGCATACAAAGCAGCACAGCTTGATCCTATCGAAAGCCTGCGTTACGAGTAATAAATCTTTTCTATTTAACATTACCGCTCAAGATGTTATTTTAGGGATGGTGTTAAAAAACTAATAAAAAATTTATTGGAGAGATTATGGAAAAGAATATGATTAACAATATTAGTGAAGAATTAGAGAATGCAATTGAAGAGGGGCGTTCTCTCCTGGATTGTTCAAACCTTGAAGAGAGTATTGATGAGTTGAAAACAGAAGCTGAACTCTTGATACGCAAAAATCCAATTGCCAGTGTTGCATTAGGAGTTGCCGTAGGCTATGTAATTGGAAAAATTCTCAGGTAAAACTTTATGAAAACGGAGAAACCGGTTGTTGAGGAAAATCAAGATGAGTCATTGACGGCAGAAATCCGATCATATGTTGAAAAACGTATTCAATTATTGATATTAACAATATCTGAGAGGGTTTCTAATATCATTGCAAATGCTTTTCAAAGAATATTGGGAATGGTTTTGCTGGGTTTTGCCCTTTATTTTATATGCTTGGCACTTGGGTTTTATTTGGGGGAGCTTTTGGGAAATTATAGCTATGGTTTTGCAATTGTTTCAACCCCATTCATAGTAGTTGGATTTATTTTATTAAAAAGAAAATCGAATCGAATCACTGAAAAAATACAGGCAGATATCATTGAGAAAATGATGGCGGATATTGATGATTCGACGGAGAATGGCAATAATAAAAATCTTGAGAAATAAACGATTTATTTAAAAAGAATATGACGATGGCAGATATTAAATTCCGAAAAAAAAAGTTGAAAGATGACATAGATATGCTTGAGTCAGGTTTCATAAATCGTGCAGAGAAAGTACAGTCATATATTCCGATTACAATTAATCCCAGTGATTCTATTCGAAAACATCCATTTCGCTCGGTTGGTATCGCCATTGCCAGTGGTTTGGCATTGGGTCTCTTATCTAAGAAAAAACGATCAAGAAAAGATAAGTATGGAACCAATTACGTTACAAATGACCAAAGTGGTTTTACTTCCTTGCTTATGTATGAGCTAAAGCGGCTAGCCGCCAATAAAGCTGTATCCTATGTTTCTGATTTGATAGATCAGAGAGTCGAAAAAGAATAATTGATCAGGAGATTATTCTGATATTTATCTGATTCTAAGGGTCTGACAAATTTATGATAAAAGAAAAGTTGTAAAAAATTGAGAATAATCTTTCTAAACCAAACTAAACGCATTCAATTTCGTCTAATATTGAAGTGGGGGAATTAAGATTGTGCCTTTAATTGGACTCAGTTTAGTTGATCCAACGTAAAATTTGTTAAAAAACATTTTTTTTCAGGCAATTATAGAAAAATTAGTGAAACTCTCATTACCCTTCTACGTGTAAAACAGAAATAAACAAATAAAGATGACAATGATTCTACGTACTCTAATTATTACGATACTTCTATCTATCCCAGTCCTGAGTTTGGCACAAACGTCAATTACTCTTGAGGATGCTATCCAAATTGCACTTGATAACAACTATCAATTGAAACAGGCGGAGAACAATCTTACCGTTTCTGATAATGCAGTGCTGAATGCCAAGGCTGATTTTCTACCATCCCTTTCAGCAAGTTATAATGGAACTCGACGTGTTGGGCAGCAGTTTGATCAAACTACGGTTACGTTTGAAAATGTTACCACGCAATCTTTGGGTGGTAATTTAAATTCAAGTATCACTTTATTCAATGGATTTAATAATATTAATAACCTGAGAAGGGCCAATACGAATCGATCCATACAGATTGAAGAGAGTCAGCGGTTAAGAGAAAATATTATTTTCACCACCGCCAGTCGTTTTTTGCAGGTAGTTCTGAATGAAGAACTTTTAAAGATTAGCCAGGAAAATTTAGATGTTTCAGAACAGCAGTATGAACAGATTGCAGCACAAGTAGAAGTTGGCAGAAGTCCGAATGTTGATCTATTAAATCAGGCTTCTGTTGTTGCTAATGAGGAACTCACAGTTATTCAGAGAGAGAATGCATTGGAAAGCAGTTATGCACAGTTGATGAGGGTTATGCAAGATGATACCGGTACAGAATATTCATTGGTATTACCGGATATTGAAGATTTAGATTTGATGCCATTAGATCTAAACCTGCAAGATTTAATGCAAACAGCTTTGCAAAACAGACGGGATTTAAGAGCACAACAGCTAACTATTGAGAGAAATCGATATGATGAATCCATTGCACGAGCAAGCCTGTTGCCAACAATAAATGCCAGTATGGGCATAAGCGGCAGTTACAATGACAGATTCAGGAGTTTTGATCCCGAATTAGGAAGATCGGTACCTCTTAGTTATACAGAGCAGTTTTTTGATCGAAACGTAAACAGTTTTATCGGATTTAATATTCAAATACCCATTTTTGACAATTTGAGTAGAAGAACCAATCTAGAGAACTCCAAGATAACTCTGAAAAATAGTCAGCTTGAAATGGAAAATGTTCGTTTTCAAGTAAATGAAGAAGTCAGACAGGCATATAATGATTATATGTCAATTGTAAAGGAACTTGAATCAACAGAAAAAGCATTAATCGCTGCCGAGAGAGCGTACGAAACAGAATTCCAGCGATATGAAGTAGGAGCATCAACACTGATTGAATTAAATCAGGCAAATGCCAACTATGTACTTGCACAATCAAATCGAATTCAAACCATCTACAATTTTGTCTTTCAAGAGAAAGTTTTGGATTTCTATTTAGGCCAAATAACTGAATCTGTAGAACTATAAATTAGATTAATAATTAAGCCATTAAATTAGATTAATAATTAAGCCATTAAACATGCCAAAGGAAAAATCAGCAACAAAAAAACTATTAAAAATAATGGGGATCATTGTCGTACTACTTGTAGTTGTCGGCGTGGTTGCTAAATTAGCAGGTTGGTTAGACGGTGGGCCTGAAGAAAAAGTGGTGGAGACTGAATTAGCTGAGCTTCGCACTATTACTCAAATTGTTTCAGCAACCGGTCGAATCCAACCGGAGATTGAGGTTATCATCCGTCCGGATGTGTCGGGAGAAATTATTGAGTTAAATGTGAAAGAGGGAGATTTTGTTCGGGAAGGTGAGTTACTTTTGAGAATTAAGCCGGATTTATATCAAGCCAGAATTGATGAACTCAATGCTGCTTTATTGACTCAGCGTTCCAGGATGGAACAGGCCAGATCTCAAATGCTACAGGCTGAGATTGAATATTTGAAAAATAAAGAGTTATATGACAGGGAGTTGATTCCGGATTTGGAATATCAGCAGACTTTTAACGCATATGAAGCTCAAAAATCTAATTTGAAAGCAGCGGAATTTCAGATTGAAAGTGCCGAGGCTCAGTTGAGAAGAGCAGAAGAAGAGTTGCAGCAAACGGTGATAAGATCGCCTAAAGATGGAACGATCAGCCGTTTAGCAGTGGAGCAAGGAGAGAGGGTTTTAGGCCAGGCTCAGACTGCCGGAACTGAGATGATGAGAATTGCCCGAATGGAGCAGATGGAAGTTGTTGTGGACGTAAATGAAAATGATATTGTGAATGTAAGTGTAAACGACACAACTATTATAGAAGCTGATTCATATCCGAATAGATCTTTTGAAGGAATAGTCACTGAAATTGCCAATTCAGCTGATGTAACCGGATCGGGTCAGGCGGATCAGGTAACTAATTATAAAGTGACAATTCGTATCTCGACTCCCCATAATTTAGAACATACCGGTTCTGAATTCATTGTAATGAATGTGAGTGAAGATCCTGCTGTAGATTTTGTACCCAGTTTTAAACCTGGAATGTCTGCAAATGTGGATATTAAAACCAATACCGCACAGAATGTAGTCACCATTCCTATTCAGGCAGTTACGGTTCGGGATTTTGCTAAGGTAAATAATGATGAATCGGAGTCTGATCCTGAATCTGAGGAAACCTCTTCATCGGAATCTAATTCAATGAATTCATCCGGGGTCATTACTGAAGACTTCCGACGGGTTGTATTTGTAAATGACGGTGGTGTTGCAAAAAGGATAGAAGTTGAAACAGGTATCAGTGATAATCGATACATACAAGTGATGTCCGGTTTAGAAGCAGGTGTAGAAGTGATTACCGGAAGCTATAGAATACTATCCAGAGAGTTGGAAGATGGTGATGCAATAACTATTCAAAATCAAAATTAATCAGATTAAAAGGATTCGGAGCAGAATAATGGCAAAAAAAATTATTGAGATTGAAAACCTAAAAAAGCACTACAAAATGGGACAATCTATTGTCCGTGCGCTGGATGGGGTCTCATTCGACGTAATGGAGAATGAATATATTGCCATTATGGGCCCTTCCGGATCGGGTAAATCGACTCTGATGAACATGATTGGATGTTTGGATACACCATCATCCGGCGAATATATTCTAAACGGGAACCGTGTTAGCGATCTGGATGATTCTGAATTGGCACAAATTCGTAACAGGGAGATCGGATTCGTATTTCAGACATTTAATCTGCTTCCAAGAACCGACTGCCTGAGTAATGTAGAACTACCATTGATCTATTCAGGGATGCGAAGTTCCACTAGAAAACAGAAAGCTGCAGAGACACTTTCCAAAGTAGGTTTGGGGGATCGAATGGATCATAAACCAAATGAATTATCAGGTGGACAACGACAACGTGTTGCTATTGCCAGGGCATTGGTGAATGATCCTTCCATATTGCTGGCCGATGAGCCAACCGGTAACCTGGATACAAAGACCGGAGATGAGATTATGCTGCTACTTGAGGAGATCTATCGTGGTGGAAACACAATTTTATTGGTGACCCATGAAAATGAAATCGCAAATTATGCAAGAAGAGTTATCAGGCTTCGCGATGGATTAATTGAAGTGGATGAGAAAATTGAAAGTCCTACTTTAGCTAATGTGGATTTGGGTGTAGCGGTTTAATTTTATAGGTATTACTCAATTGGGGCGAGATACAAATTATCAGTTTGTAAAATCGAATGGCTTCCACTTGATACTTATTTATTCAATTCCGGTTCCATATCAGAGACCCATTCTCATCTGATATAATACTTTTAAAACCGAACGAAGAAGTGACCACGGCTGTTTCTGAAAGTATTCAATTATAGATATCATCATGGCAATTCAAAAGAAAGAAATTTATGATGTCATAATAGCCGGCGCAGGAATGGGGGGTCTATCTGCCGGTTCATTATTGGCAAAATCCGGTTACTCTGTTCTGATTTTGGAAGCCGGACATGTTGCGGGTGGATGCAGTTCATCTTATTACAGAAAAGGATATGTATTTGAGTCCGGAGCGACTACCCTCATTGGATTTGATAAATATCAGCCAATGAAGATGTTGGAGGATATACTTGAGATTGAGATTCCTAAAAAACAGATTCAACCTTCTATGACCATTCATCTGAATGGTAAAAAGATCGTTCGCTGGCAAAATCGGGATGAGTGGATACTAGAAGCATCAAATATATTTGGAGAGCCACAAGAGCAAAAAACATTTTGGGAGCTCAGTTTTGCAATTTCTGATGTAGTGTGGAGGGTATCCGGAAAAAACAATTATTTTCCTCCGTTAAACTTTTCTGATTTTGGTCAGTTATTAAAGAATGATGTCAGAGATGTTTGGGTGTTGCCTCATGCTCTAAAATCAGTAAAAAAGACAGCGGCTGATATTGGTATCTCCAATCCGGAATTTTATCAATTTTTAGATGAACAGCTGATTATTTCTGCTCAATCACCTTCAAATGAGACACCGATGCTTTTTGGTGCGCCTGCTATTACATATACAAATTATACCAATTATTACGTTCCGGGTGGACTCATTGAGATGGTGAATGCACTGAAGTCGAATCTTGAGGTTAATGGTGGAAAACTTCAAGTGAAAGAGAAGGTTACAATGATAGATCGTAAAAATGATTGTATTGAAGTTAATACCGGTAAAGAACATATCTATCGCACCCGGAGCCTTATTTCCAATATACCTGTATGGAATATGCCTGATATTACCCAGCATAAAATGAAACACTATTTCCAAAAAGAGGCTGCAAAATATCAAGAGTCTTGGGGTGCATTTACGATGGGTATTGTCACTGATGATCCGTTTCCTGAAGAAATGACACTTCATCATCAAATTCATATTGATAAAAGTGAAAAAACAAGCGGATTAAGTTCAAATTCAATTTTTGTGTCATTTTCTGAAAAAGGAGATAAAACCAGGACGAAGGAGGATGCTGAAAGGGTATTAAATATTTCTACACATGCGGATCCGAACTATTGGTTTTCATTAAATGGATCTTACGATAATCAGAAAGATGATGTGCAGGATAAGATTATTCAGTTACTTAAAAAAAAGTTACCGTTCTTTGATGAGGCTAAAGTTAAATTAGCTTTTTCCTCGACACCAGTAACATGGAGTAACTGGGTTTATCGAAAAAAAGGCAGGGTAGGAGGTATCCCGCAAAGCATGAGTCGTTCACTACTTGACTGGACACCAAACCGAACTCCATTTCCAGGAATTTATATGTGCGGAGATACTGTATTTCCGGGGCAAGGAATTCCCGGAGTAACTTTAAGTGGAATTAACGTATATTTGAGAGTTCTGAAATATTTAAAAAAAAAGAATAAAATAAATTGAATTTTCAAGACGAAAACTATTCACCAAATACGAGTTTTTCATTTTTCCCACCGGCAGTAAAGCATCTGTTGATCATAAATGGATTGATATTTCTGGCTTTGGGAACCCCAATATTCTATCGGCTTTTAATGGAATATGGCGCTCTTTGGCCGGTAGGGTCCGGTCTGTTCTATCCATGGCAATTGGTTTCCTATATGTTTTTACATGCCAGTTTTGGTCATGTGATATTTAATCTTTTTGCACTCTGGATATTTGGACAGAGCATTGAAAATTTCTGGGGTACCAATCGGTTTGTAATTTATTATTTTTTAACCGGAATTGGAGCGGCGCTTATTCACATGTGGATAGGCGGTGGGGGAGCTCCTACTGTTGGGGCTTCCGGTGCCGTATATGGGATACTCCTTGCATTTGGGATGATGTTCCCGGATCGTTATATCATGTTATTAATCCCACCGATTCCAATAAAAGCAAAGTATTTTGTAATGATTTTTGGTGTTATTGAACTTTTTTCAGGAGTGATGCGCCCCAATAGCGGTATTGCACACTTTGCTCATTTGGGCGGTATGATCGTGGGTTATATTTTAATAAGATATTGGGGTCTGAAAGGAGAGAAAGAGTACTACTGATGTCGATACCGGCCATTATATATTTTCATTGTAAAGAAGAATAGATATGTATCAAGAAGAATCATTTAGCAGTGCTTTTAAAAGAGGATTCATGGCAATCCCGACGATGATTCGTTTCATAATAGCCATCAATGTCATTGTATTCTTATTTCAGGCGTTATTTGGCTCCATCCCGGTTGGGGGTCAGAGTCTAAATCATTGGATCATTTCTTATCTGGCATTTGATCCATCACTCTGGACTGCCATTACCCAGCCATGGCGATTTGTAACTTATATGTTTCTTCACGGGAGTGGTTTTCATCTCATTTTCAATCTTTTATGGTTGTGGTGGATGGGCCAATCTGTTGAACAGACGATTGGGCCACGTTCATTTGCAGTTCTATTTTTTGGTTCCGGTATTGGTGGTGCAATTCTGCATATTGCCTTATCCTTTCTCTATGGAACCAGCATTGTAATCGGTGCTTCCGGTGCTGTATTCGGAGTGATGGTTGCCTTTGCTTATTTATTTCCTTCTGCGCCCATCATGTTACTTTTTTTACCGCCGATTCAAGCCCGTTTTTTAGTAGCAGGTTTAATCGCTTTTGATATTCTGTTAATAGGTAGCGGAGATATGATTGCTCGACTCGTTCACCTTGGAGGTGCCGGTTGTGGATACCTGATTATCAAGTCCCATTCTCAGGGGAATGATCTATCAAAGTATGTCAGGCCGATTGAGGGATTCTTTTCCGGAGTCATGGGCAGTAATACAAGGAGTAAGAATCGAAAACCAAAGAATAAAAAGATGTACTCAGTATCGGATGTTGAGATTGTTGAGGAGGTTGATCAGACAGAATTAGACCGGATTTTAGAAAAAATATCCCGCAAAGGGTATGAAGGTCTGTCTAAGGAGGAAAAAAAGACCCTTTTTGAATTAAGCAGAAAGAATTGACAGCGAAAAAACAGTTCGAATATTCTTTATCACATATTAAATTTCTCAAATAAGCTTAAAATCTATTTTAATGACCTGAGCTTAATCGAGAATGTTTTCCCCTCTGCAATTGTTTTATCCTAAAATAATTTGAGACATTAGACTTCAGTTTGAGATGTCGGTATATTAAATATGACTGTTTAATGATTGAAGATTAAAGATAAATTAAGATTTTATCTTATGGGAACATTTAGTGTTTACAGGAAATGCGAAGTAACTTATTATTATGATTTCTATAGTTAGAAAAAAAACAATCCCGGTTACAGTAGGCGATGTTAAAATAGGAGGGGGAAATCCTATTGTAGTGCAATCAATGACGAACACCGATACTGCGGATATTGATGAAACAGTTGAACAGATTGATCATCTGAACAAAGCAGGCTCTGAGCTGGTTCGAATTACGGTCAATAATGATGCCTCCGCAAAAGCAGTGCCTCATATTAAAGAGAAGTTGATCAATAGAGGTGTGACAGTTCCTATTATTGGTGATTTTCATTACAACGGACATAAGTTATTAACAGCTTATCCCGATATGGCAAAATCACTTGCCAAATTCAGAATAAATCCGGGAAATACAGGTACTAAAACAAGAGATGAAAATTTTTGTACGATTGTAGAGCAAGCGATCAAATTTGACAAGCCTGTGAGGATCGGTGTAAACTGGGGGTCACTGGATCAACAGCTCTTAGCTCAATATATGGATGCCAATAATGCGCTATCAAAACCAAAGTCATCAAAGGAGGTTATGCTCGATACGATGGTAGAGAGTGCCAGAAGATCTACAGCATTAGCTGAAGATGTGGGATTACCATCCGATAAGATTATTGTGAGTTGCAAGATGTCCGGAGTTCAGGATCTGATTACTGTATATCAACGGATCGCAGAAATTCTTCCATATCCACTGCATCTGGGTTTAACTGAAGCAGGGATGGGGATGAAAGGAACTGTGGCCAGCTCTGTTGCTCTTGCAGTTTTACTTCAGAAGGGGATAGGTGATACCATAAGAGTATCATTGACACCGATGCCGGGTGCCGACAGAGCTGAGGAAGTTCGTATCTGTCAGCAGATCCTGCAGTCGCTGGGTATCCGAAGTTTTATTCCTCAGGTAACTTCTTGTCCGGGTTGCGGGCGGACCAAAAGTACCTATTTCCAGGAATTGGCTGATGAAATTCAAAACTACATTTTGGAGATGATGCCTATTTGGAGGGAGGTCTATCCCGGAGTCGAAGAGATGGATGTTGCAGTAATGGGTTGTGTGGTGAATGGTCCCGGTGAATCGAGGCATGCCAATATCGGAATCTCCCTTCCGGGTACTTTTGAAGATCCCAAAGCTCCCGTATATATAGATGGTGAGCACCATTCAACACTTAAGGGTGATCACATTGCCGCCGAATTTCGACAGCTTCTCGATGAATATATCAAGAAAAATTTCGCAACAACTACCGAATCACTTTTAGAATAGTGATAAAATTGAACAGCAGTCCTACAGTTGGACATTCTGACAAGAATTGGGGAAAGTTTTTCATACAGCTTTTTGCGATATTCTATGAAAGAAAATATTGAAGTAAACGTATTGAAAAAAATGAAAAAATTCATCAAAATTGCATCCGGACAAGGATTTTGGGGTGATCTGCCAAGTGCACCAGTAGATCAGGTTAAAAAAGGAGAGATCGACTACTTAGTTATGGATTATCTGGCTGAAGTGACCATGTCCATCATGCAAAAGCAGAGAATGAGAAATGAAAAGTTCGGATATGCCCGGGATTTTGTTGATGTGATTCGTGACACTTTACAGGAAATTAAACATGATGGTGTAAAAGTCATTTCAAATGCGGGTGGTGTAAACCCAAAAGCCTGCAAGGATGCTATTCTAAAAGTTGCAGAAGAAGCCGGAGTTACGGGGTTAAAAATAGCCGTTGTTGATGGAGATGATATATTACCAAATCTGGATGAATTGATAGAGCAGGGACATTCACTTAATAATATGGAAAGCGGTACTCCCATTAAAAGTGTGAAGGATCAGCTGCTCAGTGCCAATGTTTATTTTGGGTGCAGGCCTATTGTTGAAGCATTGAGAGAAGGTGCGGATATTGTAATTACAGGTCGGGTAACAGATACCGGTCTCACACTTGCCCCTATGGTCTATGAGTTTGGGTGGGATTTTGACAATTATGATTTAATGGCAACCGGAACCATCGCAGGTCACATTATTGAGTGTGGCGGGCAAGTAAGCGGAGGTAATTTTACTGATTGGGAGAGTGTAGAAGATTTGACAAATATCGGTTTCCCTATCATTGAAGCCTATCCGGATGGGACATTTTATGTAACCAAACATGAAGGCACGGGTGGGCTTATTTCGGAAATGACTGTAAAAGAGCAACTACTCTATGAAATTGGAAATCCGGCTGAATATATAACACCGGATTGTATTGCTGATTTTACGACAGTTCATTTGGAGCAAGAGGGAAAAGACAGAGTAAAAGTAACAGGGATAAAAGGGTATTCAGATACTCCGACTTATAAAATATCTGCCAGTTACATTGATGGTTATAAACTATCATCCACATTGGTTTATAGCTGGCCCGATGCACTTAAAAAAGCAAAAGTCGGTGGAAAAATTCTTTTAAAAAGAGCCGAAAATCTGGGAATCCATTTCAGGGATTCAAATATTGAGTATGTGGGGCTGAATGCTTGTAATGAAGATGCAGGCATAGCTAAAAAAAATCAAAACGAATTAAATGAAGTACAGCTTAGAATCTCTGTTCATGGTGATTTAAAAGAAGATTTGGATCGCTTTGGAAAGGAAATAGCACCTTTGATCCTTACCGGTCCATCGGGGGTAACCGGTTTTGCAGGCGGGCGGCCCAAAGCGAGTGAGGTTGTTGCGTATTGGCCGGCACTCTTAGATAAAATAGCGGCGAACCCTAAAATCACACTCTATCAAATCTGAGTAAATTGAGAGCTTAGAATCTAGTTTAATTTGCTAACATTCTTTAACCAAATAATAGAAGAAGAAGAACGAATAGTTCATTAAGATTACACATTCAAGAAAGTGTCATTAATTTAAAAAAACAGATCAAGTATGGTTATTGGGATTATCGGTGCTGGAATTTCCGGATTGGCAGCGGGAAGGATTTTAGCTAAGGCGGGTCATGAAGTAACAATTTTTGAGAAGAGTAACGGTTATGGAGGCAGGGCTGCAACTCGATATGCCGGCGATCAGTTAAAATCGAAAGTTGATCATGGACTCCCCATGTTCACAGCAAAGTCGCCTGAATTTCGTGAGTTCACAAATGAATTGTTACAGAATAACCTGATTCAAGAGTGGGGACGATCCATCTCAATGTTTGATGGACATGGAACATATTCCAAGAATCCGAATCCTTCCGATGATATCACATATACGTCCACTGATGGTATGAATCGTATCGGACATTATTTAAGCCGATGGGTAGATATAAAGAAGAACAGTAAAGTAGGCGGACTCACTCATTTTGGGGGGAATCGCAAAAATCGCAAGCCATGGATGATTAATTTTACATCGAGCAGTACGTTTAGTGCAGATGCGGTAATCATTGCCCTGCCTGCACCTCAGGCATATGGGATAATTGCGATGACTATTGATCAGATAGAAACCTTAAAAATTGTCAGAGAGATAGATGAGATTCAATATCGCCCGGCATATTCGCTGATGGTTGGTTACGGTAATAAAACTGCACCTGTATGGGATGGAATGATCTGTAAGAGTCCGGTTTTGGAATTTATTTCAAATGAGGCATCCAAAAGAAATAATCAGGAGACTTCATTTGTATTACATGGAGGTGAATCTTTTTCAAGAAAACATTTGAAGAGTGATAAAGAACTTATTACAAAGTTAATGCTGGCAGAATTTGCTGAGGCAGAAGGGGGATGGGTAACATCTCCGGATTGGCATCAACTTCATTTATGGAGATATAGCAGACCCAAGAAAGTGTTAGACAGGCCATATTTTGATATAGAAACGGATGAATCACCACTCGCATTAATTGGGGACTATTATCAGGGTGATTCGATTGATTCCGCTTATCGTTCGGGTGTTCTTCTTGCTAAGGAGTGGTTGTCAAAATATTAATGGAATATTTGATAAAATAAATTATTAATAATGAGAGATTTGGGAAGATTTTAATCCGATAAAATTTTCTCATTGATGAAGTAAATATTAAATGAATGGAAAGGGTTTCTAATCCGTTTCTTTCATTCATAGTCAATAGTTATTGAAAAACTTCAAATTTGAATTCGATAAAAAAATTAAATTCGTACTTAAGCAAGTATAAAGGAACACTTCTGCTGGGAGTTTTTTTTCTGACAGCATCCAATTTTTTTCTCATTTGGATTCCGGTCCTCATCAGGCAAACAATGGATGAGGTGGAACTACTGGGTGAGAATATATCCGAAGTGCCTGATTCACTTTATCAAATACTATTCTCAAGTGAGGCGGGTTTTGTATTGGCTTATAATTCGTTACTTCTCATCGGGACAGTTTTATTGTATGGGATACTATTATTTGCTACCCGACAGACACTTATTGTAAGTTCACGTAAAATTGAGTTTGATATTCGAAATGATATCATGGACAAGCTGCTCAAGCTTCCACAGCGATATTTTGCAGCAAATACTTCCGGGGAGACATATGTAAGAGCGACTGAAGATGTAGCTAGAGTACGAGAATATTTTGGTCCGGTTTTAATGTATACTGTAAATACATTAACCCGAGCCGGTTTTATTATAACAATGATGATCATTGTAAATAGTGAGCTAACACTTTGGGCACTTCTTCCACTGCCATTTCTATCGATGTTTGCCTATTGGGTAAGCGGATTTATCAATAGTTATCAATTGATTATTCAGGAGCAATATTCAACATTAGCAGGTAAAGCTCAAGAGACTTTCAGCAGTATCAGGCTTATCAAAGCCTATAATCGTACGGAGCATGAACAAGAACTTTTTGAAGAAGAAGCAGATCAATATCGTAAGAAAAAACTAAAACTAGATCTTGTAGAATCCCTATTTCATCCCACACTAAATTTATTGATTGGTGTATCGGTTTTAATTGTGATCTGGAAAGGTGGTTTAATGGTGATGGACGACTTGATCACTGTTGGAAACATTGCGGAATTCGTGATCTACGTTGCTTATCTCACATGGCCTGTTGCTTCTTTGGGTTACACAGTGAATACTTTGCAGAAGTCATTGGCGTCATGGCATCGGATAGATCAAGTTCTTACCGAACCCATAGATATTATGGATGAAGATGAATCCAGCAATGATTTCCCTGCCATTAAAGGAGAGATTGAATTTAAAAATGTATCATTTAGATATCCCCAAAGTGAGGAGTTTGTTTTAAAGGACATAAATCTGAAGATAGAGGCGGGAAGCAATGTGGCAATTGTTGGCAGAACAGGGGCCGGGAAAACTACATTGGTAAATTTAATCCCTCGTCTATTTGATCCGACTGAAGGTGAAGTATGCATTGATGGGGTCAATATAAAAGATCAGAATTTGAAACATATCAGAAAATCTATTGGGTATGTTCCGCAGGAGACTTTTTTATTTTCAACGACAGTGAAAGAGAATATTGCTTTTGGAGCATATAGTGCATCAATGGGTCTAATTGAAGAAGCAGCAGAAAATGCTCAGTTACTTGAGAATATTTTGGATTTTGAGAAAAAATTTGAGACACTTGTGGGAGAAAGAGGCATCACTTTGTCCGGAGGTCAAAAGCAGAGAACGGCTATCGCAAGAGCGATCATAAAAGAACCGAGTATCGTGATTTTTGATGATTCCCTCAGTGCTGTCGACACCAAGACTGAAGATGCAATATTAAGGCTCTTACAGAAAAAATTATCAAGTGTGACAACGATCATGATATCACACAGAATTTCATCTGTGAAAAACGCTCATAAAATTATCTATATTGAAGAAGGTAAAGTGCTCGAATTAGGAACTCATAAAGAATTAATCAACAAAAAAGGGCGTTATTACAGTATGTATCAAAAACAGTTAATTGAAGAAGAATTAGCAGACATATAAATAAAATTATATAAACTGAAAACAGGGTAATTTTGTTTGAAAAGCAAAACCCTTCACAAAAACGGGAGAAAAAATGATTATAGTACCACTTGGAGTAGCGTCAGCAACACCTACTGCCACCAGACACTTACCATCCGTAGCACTTTGGAGAGAAGGCGATGTGCATCTGTTTGATTGTGGAGAAAACACTCAGATGCGAATGCTGCAGGCTGGGTTGAAGAGATCAAAAATCACAAATATTTTCATTACTCATTTTGATATCGATCATTATTCAGGGATCATCGGTTTGCTCTCAACATTGCAACTGCAACGCAGAGAAGAACCGTTAAACATCATTGGTCCTAAAGGAATTAAAAAATATGTAGAATGGAACTTCAAATTTGCAGATATAGACTTAAACTATGATTTAAACTTTACAGAGATTAAAGAAAATATTGAGTCTCAGAAAGTTGTAGATAATGATGATTATTATGTTGAAGCACGTCCTTTAAAACACTCACGCTTTTGTGTTGGATATCGGTTTCAAGAAAAGGATAAGCCTGGAAAAGTTGATGCTCAAAAAGCGACAAGCCTTGGAATTACTGAAGATGAGCAATTTAAAACGTTAAAAGCCGGCGAAGATGTAGAATTAGAAGATGGTACAATTGTGAAGTCATCTGATATTGTTGGCCATCCCAGACCGGGGGATAGTTTTGCCTATGTCACTGATACAAAATATTGTCCAAATGCTGTAAAATTGGCCATGAACACCAATATCCTGTATCACGAGGCTACATTCAGTGAGTCACTTGCAGATAAAGCTGAAGAAACGGGTCACTCTACCTCTGCAGATGCTGCCAGGGTGGCTACCGAATCTCAAACGAAATTACTGGTCATCGGACATTTTTCAGCACGTTACACAAATCCGTTTATTCTGCTACGTGAAGCTCGTGAAAAATTCTTTCCGGCCTGGTTGGCTACTGAAATGAGACCGATTTACACAAATCCCTCTCAGGAAAAAGGCATTGTAAAGCAGAGGGTTTACATTAAAGAAATAGATGAGAATAGCGATTCAAAAAGGTCGGGTGAGAAATCATACGACAAAAAAAGCAGTGATAAAAGTGGGTCAAAACGATTTAGAAAACGAAGGCCTCAAAATACCAAAAAGCAGAGTAGCCGCTCAGATTCGGGGGAGAGAAGAACAAAAAGAAAAGAAAAACCTCGCTACAATAATGATGATTCAGATAATCGATCTTCTCGACCACCCAAACATATTACACCAAGAACACCATTCGATAATTTTGATCGATTTTAATCGAAGACGATTGACATTTAAAAATAAACAGAGCTGTTTCATTGAGTAAAAAACAAAACGGTGAATCCGTTGACTCCGTACTGATCAAGCGGCTCTATGTTTTTTTTGAGCCCTATAAATGGTGGGCTATAACCGCTATTGTATTAACACTGTCTGCGGCCTTTTTGGGTACAGTTCGTCCAAAACTGACTCAAATTGCAGTTGATGAATATATCTCAATTGGAGATATCGATGGGCTGTTATGGATTATAGTACTTCTTGGAATTGCGCTCCTCGGTGAATTTATCATTTTAATATTCAATACCTATATCACGCGATGGTTTGGTCAGGGGGTATTATTCAGCATAAGAAATGCAGTATTTGAAAAAATACAAGGACTGCACGTTCAGTTTTTCGACAAGAATCCAATTGGCAGACTGATAACAAGAACAACCAGTGATATTGAGGCGTTAAGTGAGCTTCTTTCCGACGGGATTGTTAATATGTTGGGAGATCTTTTCAGAATCATTTTTATTCTGACCTTCATGTTAATGATGAGTTGGGAACTGACCCTGATTTCTGTTTTAGTACTGCCTGTATTATTCTATTCTACTTTTTGGTTTAAAGGTAAAGTCAGGATTGCTTTCTTAAACGTCAGAGATCAGATAGCAAGGCTTAACTCTTTTGTTCAGGAACATATCAATGGCATGGCGATTGTGCAGCTTTTTAATCGTGAGAGTAAGGAAAAAGAGCGTTTTGAAGCAATTAATGAAGAGCATAAAAATGCACATATACAAACGATCTTCTATTTTTCAATTTTTTGGCCTATAGTAGAAGTTCTGGCGAGTATTGCAATGGCTCTTGTCGTTTGGTATGGTGGCGCCAGGGCTTTGATGGATGAAGTAACTTTTGGGGTCTTACTCGCATTTATACAATATGTGAGGCAGTTTTTTAATCCGATCAGAGGCCTGTCTGAAAAATATAACACGCTGCAATCTGCTTTAGCTTCTTCAGAACGTATATTTGATGTACTGGACACTGAAAATGAAGTACATGAAACAAATAATCCGGTTCGCCCCGAAATTGTAGAGGGAAGGATTGAGTTTAAAAATGTATCCTTTCGCTATAACAGAGATCAGGAGTTAATTTTGAATAATGTTTCATTTGAAGCAAAACCGACAGAACTCTTGGCAGTCGTAGGTGCAACCGGTGCAGGAAAGTCAACACTTATTAATCTGCTTTTACGTTATTATGATATTGAAGAAGGTGAAATTTTACTGGATGGGATTGATATCAAAAAGATGTCATTGAATTATCTGAGATCAAATTTTGGGTTGGTACTTCAAGATAATGCACTTTTTTCAGGATCTATTTTGAATAATATTACACTGGGCAATGAAACAATTACACGCGAACAGGTTATAAAAGCATCTAAAGAGGTTGAAGCACACAATTTCATCAAAAAATTACCCGGTACTTATGATTTTGAACTTCAAGAAAGAGGAGCATCGCTTTCGATGGGGCAGAGGCAATTAATTTGTTTTGTGAGGGCAATGGTTTATGACCCAAAAATTTTAATTTTAGATGAGGCGACTTCCAGTGTGGATTCAGAAACGGAGGAGTTGGTGGCAAGAGCTTGCAGAAGGATGATGAAAGGCAGAACCTCAATAGTAATAGCCCACAGATTGTCGACTATTCAGGGGGCAGATAATATTCTTGTAATGCACAAGGGTGCGATCCGGGAAAAAGGTTCACATAAGCAGCTTATTAAGCGAAATGATGGAATTTATCGTAAATTATATGAGTTACAATATAGAGAGCAGGCTTTAGGAAAAATACCTGTTAATTAATAACAATAATCATCAAAAAAGAGGAACAGATGGATATAAAAGAAAAAGAGAAGCAATTAAAAGACGCTCTGTTAAAAGAGAAAGAAGAATTAAGAGCTACATACAATGATATACTGAGTAAACTAAGAGTAGAAGGTGAAAAATTACAAGTTGATCTTCGAAAAGAGTATGACAGTGCGAAGAAGTATGTGAAAAAAAATCCGGAAACCGGAGTTGGTGTAGCATTGGCCGGTGGACTATTGATTGGTATATTAGTTTCAAAAATACTGAAAAAGTAGATATATCGGATGAGTTCATTTCATACAGAAAAATTAGATAAACTCTTTGAGCGCCTCGATGCGCTCAGGAGGTATCTTTGACTACGATCGAAAAAAGGTAAGAATTATAGAACTACAGGATCTGACACAGGATCCTGAATTTTGGAATGATCCCGATCGGGCTCAATCGATTATGCGGCACCTTGGTTTTGAAAAAGAGATCACGGGTAAGTGGGATGATCTTGATGAGCTAAGGGAGAGTATATTGGTCTATAAACAGTTCCTGGAAGAAGGGGAAGATGTTACCTCAGAGTTGGAAAGAGAGGTGGAGCGTTTCACTGATCTATTGCAGGATTTGGAACTGCAAAATATGCTTAGTGATCCTGATGATCACAGGGATGCAATTGTTACGTTCAATCCCGGTGCCGGGGGTACGGAAAGTCAGGATTGGGGGGTCATGCTGTTCCGAATGTATAACAAATGGGCTGATAAACAAGGATATAAGGTATCCGTTATTGAGTATCAGGATGGAGAGGTTGCAGGCTTGAAAAGTGCTACGATTGAAGTAAGTGGCCATAATGCATATGGATATCTGAAATCGGAAAGTGGTGTGCACAGATTGGTGAGAATTTCACCTTTTGACAGTAATTCACGAAGGCACACATCTTTCTGCTCTGTTTTTATATCACCGCTCATTGATGATACAATTGATGTTACGATCAATGACTCTGATGTAGAACTTCAGCGGTTTCATGCCAGTGGTGCCGGCGGACAGAATGTGAATAAAGTTGAGACCGGAGTGAGATTGGTATGGACCGGTTCACTGAGTGATGGATCTAAAGAGAGAGTTGTTGCTGAATGTCAACAGGAAAGATCACAGCTTAAAAATCGGGAAAAAGCGATGGTAATGCTGAAGTCCAAAATTTATGAGTTGGAGAAAGGAATTAAGGAGAGGGAGAAGCAACTTCTTGAAGATTCAAAAAGTAGTAATGAGTGGGGATCACAAATTCGTTCATACGTTTTTCATCCATACAACATGGTGAAAGACCATCGAACGGATCATGAGACGGCAGATGTACAAGGTGTAATGGATGGAGAACTTAATCCATTTATGAAGGCCTATTTGATGGAGAATTCCACAACAGATGCATCATGAAAACAGTAGGTGTCACAGGTGGAATCGGCTCTGGTAAAACCACTTTTTGCAAAGTTTGGGAAAAACTTGGTGCTGCTGTGTATTACGCTGATGACTCTGCAAAAAGATTAATGGTTCAAGATGAAGTATTAATCAGAAAGTTAAAAGAGGCTTTTGGTGAAGATACATATCATGAAGATGGCAGCTTAAACAAAAGTCACCTTATCCGTGAAGCATTTGAAAAAGGAAGAGTAGACACATTAAACAAGTTGGTTCATCCCGCTGTAGCCAAAAATTTTAAAGAATTTGTTAAAAATGCGGAGTCAGAGAGTAAACGAATCGTTGTTAAGGAGGCTGCGCTTCTATTGATGGGGGGCAGGCCCAAAGATCTGGACCTGATAGTATTAATTCTTTCGGATAAGGATAAAAGAATAGGGAGAGTTGTAGAACGGGATGATGTTTCGGAAAAAGAGGTGGAAAATCGTGACTCTAAACAACCGAAATTTGATCAGTTAACTCAAATTGCTGACTATGTGGTTGTCAATGATGGAACACTGAAAGAGTTAGAGCAAAAAGCTAAAAATTTATATGTCAATATTTTGGGATGATTCTGCAAGCGTAGTTGTCTTATGATTATTAGATGATATAAGTCAGTGCATTATTTAAAGACTATTCCGGAACAGATATTAACATACCTTCGGTTATATCATGCCATACGGTATAACCTGCATTTACTTCAACAACATATTTGGCCGGCAGTTCAGATCGAATCTGATCAAGAGAATAGGGAGTTGTGTTCCGGTGAATTCTGACAATTTCAAAATCAGAATTTGCAAAAATGATATCCAGTGATAAAGGAGTATTGGCCATCCAAAAACTTCTGGGTTGATCACCATCAAAAATAAAGAGCATGCCGGCATCAGATGGGAGTTCATGAACATTCATGAGTCCTTCACTTCTACTGTCATTATCATCAGCAATGGCGACATCAATTGTAGAAATCAACTGTTCACTGTCAGAACTGTAAAAAGAGACTTCTGCAGTAAATTCCAGTACTCTGTTATCATTTTTCTCATCCACTTCAGTTTTATCAGAAACGGAACAGTTAACCATGAGAATGACGAAAAAAAATGGCATATATTTTTGCATGATAACTTGATTTCAATGGATAAAAACTAATTCGCTGGTACTTTTTGAATATAAAAGATGTTTACAAAATGTGAATAATAAATATAGATAATTTTATGATTTGAATTACAGATTTTGAAACCATAAAACAGCCAACTGAATGTAGGCATGGAGCAAATACATTTGAATTGGCAGATGCTTTATTTATGCGACTCATACGAATTGATTGAGTGGGTTTCAGTTGTATTTTTCAGCATTTAGCGTTATTTTACTTTACTTAAAAGTGAGCGCCGAGAGGTTCTCACTTTTTTTTATACGTTGAATCAATTTGGCGAATGCAATCAGACACAATAAATAGTATTAAAGAATTATCACAACCTATTGTAGAGCAAAGAGATATGTTCCTTGTTGACGTAGAGTTGAAGCATCAGAAGATACCAGAGATATGGGTGTTGGTAGATTCTGAGGAGGAAGGAGTTGACCTTGGAAAATGTTCGGAAATAAGTCGTGCATTAGGGGTTTTGATGGAAGAGAGTGATCTGATCAGTGGTAGTTTCAGGTTAAATGTTTCATCGCCGGGATTATCCAGGCCATTATCTGACATCCGGCAATACAAAAAAAATATTGGAAGATTTGCAAAAGTAAAATATAAGCAGGATGAGGAGTATTTAACTGCTGAGGGAGTCATTGATCAAGCGGGTAATGATCTGTTTACCATTCTTCATGAGAATGGGGAGCGCACTGATATTAACTATGACTCGGTGGTTGAAGCCAAAATCATCCCAAAAATTTAGGATTAATTTTAAATAGGAAACGTTCCGATGCAAAACGATATCTCAAAAATTATTATTCAGTCTTTTGCCGAAATCGCAAAGGATAAAGGCATAGATAAGGATCTGCTATTATCCATTTTAGAAGATGTATTTCGTACGATGATTCGTAAAAAATATGAGTCAGATGAATCATTTGAAGTAATTTTAAATGCGGATCGGGGAGAGATTCAGATACTTCATATTCGTGAAGTTGTACCTGATGATGAGTTGACGGATGAAGTTACTGAAATCACGCTTAAAGAAGCGCTTAAACATGATCCTGATCTGGAACTATATGATGAGTATGCTCAGGAGATATCGATTACAGATTTTGGCCGCAGAGCAGTTACCATGGCTCGTCAGCAATTGGCGCAGCGGATCCGTGAGATTGAGAAAGACAATATTTTTGAGGATTACACCGATCGTGTAGGTGAAATTGTTTTGGGAGATGTATATCAGGTTCGAAGCAATAAAGATATTTTAGTAAACCATAATGGTGTTGAATTATTACTTCCAAAAAGCGAACAGATCTATAAAGATCGATACCGTAAAGGAGATACGATTCGGGCCGTTGTGGTAGAGGTTAAGCGGCATGGAGGCAATCCTACGGTCATTATATCACGTACTTCCGAACTCTTTTTAGAGAGATTATTTGAGAATGAAATACCCGAAGTATTTGATGGTATCATTGAATTAAAAAGAATTGCACGGGAGCCGGGTGATCGATCCAAAGTTGCGGTTATCTCGCATGATGAACGTGTAGATCCGGTTGGTGCTTGTGTAGGTATGAAGGGAATCCGTATTCATGCTGTCGTTAGAGAACTTCAGAATGAAAATATTGATGTGATTAATTATACCGATGATAATATTGAATTTATTAAACGGGCTCTGCAGCCGGCTAAAGTACTCAAAGTAGAGATGAGTGAGGATATGAAACGAGCCAGCGTTTTGGTGCCTGCAGATGAAGTATCAAAAGCAATTGGAAAAGGAGGTGTGAACATCCGATTAGCATCAAAACTGGCAAATTGTGAGATTGACGTATTCAGAGAAGTAGAAGAAGAAGACGATATTGAAATTTCAGAATTTGAAGTAGACTTTGGAAGCGAGACTATTCAGATACTTCGAGATATCGGATGCGATAGTGCACGATCAGTACTGGATCTGGATGAAGATGAAATAGTGCGCAGAACAGAAGGAAAGATCGATAAAGCAGAAGCGGAAAGAATTATCGACATCATTGCATATGAATTTGAGGAGGAAGAAGATTGATTGTACCTTACTTGAGTAGGGTTTCATCACTCTTAAATTGATTAACAGACCATCATAGCTTATTTATGACCAAACAAAAGCCGAAAAAGCTCTTTAAAGTAGCATCAGAATTTAACGTTACAACTCAATCCATCGTAGATGCATTGGGGAAGAACGGATTTGATGTTGCCAACAGACCCAATTCCAACATAGACGAAGAGATGTACAGCGTATTGGAAGGGGTTTATGGAGATGACAAAGTGAAGAGCAAGGAACATGAAAAAGCCAGGGAAGAGTATGAAAGTCGTCGCAATCAAATCATCTCAAATCGGAATGAAAGTGTAACGATTGATAATTTTCTTGAACCGATTGATGATCTTCCTGAAGAATCTAAAGAAGAAAAACCTAAGCCAAAGGCCGATCCAGTTTTAGAACCGAAAGATGAAAAACCGGAACCAAAGGAGGAAAAGGCAGAGGAAGTAGAGGAAGAAGTTGTTTCGGAGGAGACTGAGGAAGAAACGGAGGAAACCGCAGAGACTATTACCGCAAAGAAAGAAGGTGAAGAAGAATCTGACGATGAAGATATTGAAGAAGATAAATCTGATGCAGAAGATTCAGATGAAGATGATATTGCGGATGAAGAAGTTGACGAAGACGAAGAAGATGATGAGGAAGAAGATGACGATGATGAGGACGAGGACGAGGAAGATGAGGATGATGACGAATCTAAAGAAGAACCTTCCGAATCTGATGAAGATGAAGAGATTGTAAGAGGCAGAGCCGGTAAACTTACCGGTACAAAAGTGCTTGGTAAAGTAGAATTTTCAAGAGATTCCCGTAAAAAACGGAAGACACGAAAGCGAAAGAAAGATAGAACTGAAGCGGATGAAGCAGCTGCAAGCAAGCCGAAAACAGAGAAAAAAGAGGCGGCTAAACCCGCTAAAAAAACAAAGAAAAAGGCGAAGAAGAGTTCACGTGTAGATGAAGAAGATGTAGAGAAGAAAATGCGTGAAACCATGCAGAAAATCCAATCCGGAGGGACTGTTGGGAGTAAGCGTCAGAAAAGAAGAAGAGCACGTAAAGAGGAAAGGGAAGAGGAGCGTGCACTTCAGGAAGAGATGGATCAACTTGAACCAAATGTAGTTGAAGTTACTGAATTCATCACAGTTAGTGATCTCGCAGAGTTATTGGAAGTAAAACCAACAGATGTCATTACAACATGTATGAGCATCGGTATGATGGTTTCGATTAATCAGCGATTGGATGCAGGTACGATTGAATTGGTAGCTGCAGAATTTGATTTTGATGTTGATTTTGTTGATGCAGACGAGCTTATAGATGAAGAGTTTGAAGAAATTGAGGATGATCCTGAAGATCTTGAACCACGAGCACCCATTATTACGGTGATGGGTCACGTTGATCATGGGAAGACCTCTTTGCTGGATTATATTCGTAAAGCAAAAGTTGCAGCAGGTGAAGCAGGGGGGATTACGCAACACGTGGGTGCATATGAAGTGGTCACCGAATCAGATAAAAAGATTACATTTTTAGATACACCGGGTCACGAGGCTTTTACTGCAATGAGAAGCAGGGGAGCACAGGCGACTGATATAGTAATTTTGGTCGTAGCTGCTGATGATGCAGTGATGCCGCAGACCATTGAAGCGATTAATCATGCCAAAGCGGCTGAAGTATCTATTGTGGTTGCTATAAATAAAATGGACAAAGAGGGTGCCAATCCGGACAAAATTAAACAACAACTCTCTGAACATGGAGTTATTGTTGAGGAGTATGGTGGTACGGCACAGGTGGCTGAAGTCTCAGCACACACGGGTGAGGGGATAGATGAACTGCTTGAGAAAGTATTAATCGAGGCAGAACTTATGGAGCTTCAAGCCAATCCCAATAGGTTAGCGCAATGTATTGTCCTCGAATCCAGAGTGGATAAAGGGAAGGGTACAGTAGCAAATGTACTGGTTCAGACGGGAACTCTAAAGATCGGAGATCCATTTGTAGCCGGTTCGGTATCCGGCCGTGTAAGGGCGATGGAAAATGAACATGGCCAAAGGTTGAAAACTGCCGGCCCATCTGTACCCATTCAGTTAACCGGTTTTACAGATTCTCCACAAGCTGGTGATAAGATGGTGGTCGCTAAAGATGAAAAAACTGCAAGAGAAGTTGCAAATCAGCGTCAGCAGATTCGCAGAGAGCAGTCGCTGCGTAAGATGAAACATCTCACATTGGATGATCTCTCCAGACGAATGGCGCTTGGTGAAGTTTCCGAATTGAATATTATTATCAAAGCGGATGTGGACGGATCTATTGAAGCTCTTTCCGGTGCACTACAAAAATTAAGTACGGAAGAAGTATCAGTGAATATCATTCACACCGGCTCGGGTGCTATAACTGAATCGGATGTACTTTTGGCCTCTGCATCAGATGCGATTATTATTGGATTTCAGGTAAGGCCAACATCACCGGCCCGTAAACTGGCTGAAAATGAAAGTATCGATATCCGTCTCTTTAGTGTGATATATGACGCTGTGGATGAAGTTCATGATGCTCTTGAAGGTCTCTTATCACCGGAAATCAAGGAGGAGATGAAGGGACTTGTGACTGTACGTGAAGTATTTAAGGTCTCTAAAGTGGGTACCATTGCCGGTTGCTATGTTACCGAAGGTAAGATCAATCGAAATAATCCGGTACGTATTATACGGGACGGTGTGGTGATATATGAGGGTGAAATAGACTCTTTGAAACGGTTCAAGGATGATGTGAAAGAAGTAGCATCCGGTTATGAATGTGGTATCAGCCTGGTGAATTTTAATGATATCAAAGTAGGCGATGAGTTTGAGAGCTTTGAAGTCGTAGAGAAGAAGAGAAAATTAGAAGATGCTAAATAGTCCATCTGTCTGCCATCGGTGAACGTTCAGTTTTAAATCTGTAATCTCTCATTTAAAATAATAGATGCATTATGAGTATACGAACAGAAAAGCTGGGGTCGGTAATACAGAAAGATTTAGGAGAGATTATTCAGAGAAATTACCAGCCTTCCGGTACATTTATCACAATTACTCAAGTTCGGGTTACAGATGATCTTTCTATTGCAAAAGTTTATTTGAGTGTTTTAGCCCCGGGCAGAGACGAAGAACCTATCTATAAAATGATTGATGAACGTCAGGATGAAATACGATTTAAACTGGCTTCTAAAATCAGGCATCAAGTACGGCGTATTCCACAATTGCTTTTCTTTCAAGATGATACAGCTGAGTATGTCAATAAGATTCAAAATTTATTTTCAGAAAATGAATTGTCTGATCATGACTCTGATGATACGAGTGATAAATAGAAGGTTGATTTTGTAAAAGCCTGATTATGGCAAAAAAAGTAATTCCTGTCTCTGATCTCCCGGTATTTAGCAAGAATTCTTCGTTTCCTGACAATCCGGAACTATTTTCATCCGGTGCCATCATACTCATGGACAAACCACAGGACTGGAGTAGTTTTGATCTGGTAAAATTTGTAAGAAATCGAATACCACCAAAAAAAGTCGGTCATGCCGGCACTCTGGATCCAATGGCAACAGGTCTCCTGATTCTATGTAGTGGGAAAGCGACGAAGTCGATATCTCAAATTCAGTCTATGAAGAAGCGATATGTGACGAAAATACGATTTGGGTCATCCACACCCAGTTTTGATGCCGCAACAGAAATAGATGAGACAGCGGATTGGGATCATATAGATGCCTTAATGCTGGAAGAGAAATTAAAATCTGAATTTACTGGTATCATTTCTCAAGTGCCCCCGATCTATTCTGCGATTCAAATTAAAGGAGAGCGATTATATAAAATTGCCAGGCGTGGGGGAAGTGTTGATATAGAACCAAGGGATATTACGATATATGAAATCAAAATATTGGATGTGTCTATGCCTGATGTAACACTCGAGGTTTATTGTGGAAAAGGTACGTATATACGATCTTTGGCACATGATTTGGGTATTTCTTTAAAAAGCCGGGCTCATATGATAGAGCTGAGAAGGAGTGAAACGGGGGGATTTTCGGTTGATGATTCATATACACCTGATCAATTTGAGGTAGAAATGAAAACACTAAAAGATGTCTAAGTTAACTTTTTTAGAAGACGTTCAGAGAGAACCAAATACCATCTTAACTGTTGGTACTTTTGATGGAGTTCATGCCGGTCATCGGGTCTTGATTAAAACTGTAGTTAATCTTTCTGAGAAAAATAGTGCACGCAGTGTGATAGTTACCTTTGATCCACATCCCAGGGAGATTATCAATCCGGGTGAAGCCGGGATCAAACTGCTCAGTACTTTGAAAGAACGTTGTGAACTATTGGCAGATTTGGGTATTGATGAAATGGTAGTGATTCCATTTGACCGGGATTTTTCCCTATTAACATCGGAAAAATTTGTTAAAGAGATTATCTGGGAGAAAATAGGCGTCTCCAATTTCATTATTGGCTATGATCATCATTTTGGCCGTGATCGTGAGGGTACGATTGAAACAGTGAAACGACTCGGAGTAGAGTTGGGTTTCACATCGAAAGTCGTTTCCAAGCAGGAGGTAGGAGATAAAACGGTCAGCAGTACAGCGATTCGCAATGCCATTCAATTGAACGGCGATATGACCCAGGCCGCTAAATTTTTAGAGAGGTATTATCTACTGAATGGTACCGTCATTCATGGAGATAAAAGGGGAAAAAGTTTAGGGTTTCCAACGGCAAATATTCAGCCGGAAAACCCATCAAAGGTTATCCCCAAAAAGGGAGTATATGCAACATGGATACGTGTTGATGAGAGTTATTATCGTGGTATGATGAATATTGGAGAACGCCCTACATTTAATGAAGCTTCTTTTTCAATTGAAGTACATATTTTAGACTTTAATGAAGATATCTATGGAAAGGAGATTCAGGTTCAGTTCGTTGAAAGAATACGTGATGAAATGGAATTCAACGGAAAAAATGAACTCGTTGAACAACTGCATAAAGACAAAGAAATGACGAATAACATCCTGAAGAAGAAGAAGCCTAATATTGCAAAACAAACAAAATAACCGTATTTTATACAGCTGTACAAGATAAAATTATAGATACCTTACAAACGTAAAATGAGTATAACGAAAGAACAAAAAGAAGAAATTGTAAAAAAGCACGGTGGTGCTACTGAAAATACAGGATCAACAGAAGCTCAAATAGCTATTTTAACGGCCCGTATTAAGGATTTAACAGACCATTTAAATGACAATAAAAAAGATCACTCTTCCAGAAGAGGATTGTTGATGATGGTTGGTAAGAGAAGAAGACTTCTCAATTATATGATGAAAACTGATATTGTAAAATATCGTGAGCTCATCAAAGAACTCGGTATTAGAAAATAAGCATCTCTTTAGGGTACGCTGATCAGCGTACCCTTTTTTATATCCTCAGATAGGATCGGGAATAAGCCCGCAACAATTCTGTTTTGACATGCTCAATAAAAGGATATCAGACGAATAAAAACGATAGAAAAAAACAGTTATGAAAGAAGATTTTAGAAGTGTAGAATTCGCACCCGGTAAAACGCTTTCTGTTGAGACAGGAAGGCTTGCAAAATTAGCAGATGGTGCAGTAATGGTAAGAATGGGCGATACAATGGTACTTTGTACCGTTGTTAGTGCTAAAGAACCAAAGCCGGGACAAGATTTTTTCCCGATGGTTGTTGATTTAAGAGAGAGTTTTACTGCTGCGGGAAAATTTCCGGGTGGTTTTATGAAAAGAGAAGGCCGGCCTTCTGATGGTGAAACACTTGCAAGTAGATTGATTGACCGTAGTCTTAGACCTCTTTTTCCGAAAGGATATGTGAATGAAACACAATTCATTTGTCAGGTTTTTTCATCTGACGGACAAAATGAAGCAGACGTATTGGGTGCATTTGGAGCTTCAGCTGCCACACACATATCCAGTATTCCGTTTGATGGCCCCATGTCACAAGTGAAAGTGGGTCGCATTAATGGAGAGTTCATTATTAATCCAACGATTGATGAACTGAAGGAGAGTGATATGGACATAATTGTTGCAGGGACTGCAAAAAGTGTGATCATGATCGAAGGAGAAATGAAAGAAATTAGTGAAAATGAGATGCTTGAGGCTGTTAAAGAAGGCCATAAAGCGATCGTTAAACTCTGTGAATTTCAGGAAGAGCTGAGAAAAGAGTTTGGTGTTGAGAAACGTGAATATACTCCGGCAGAAGGCAATCATGATCTTGAAACTAAAGTAACGGAACAGGTTGGCACTCAATTGAAAGAGATTGTTGCATCCGGACTCAGTAAAGAAGATTTCAGTGAAAAACTTCGAGAAGTAAAAAGTGCTGTTAAAGAGGCAATTACTTCAGAAGTAGGATTTGAAGAAGCGGGGAATGAAATTTCCGAAATATTTGGAAACCTGGTGAAGGATACTGTTCGAAATATGATTCTTGAAAACAAAAAAAGAATCGACGGCAGAGCACCGGAAGATATTCGTGATATCTGGACTCAAGTAGGATATTTACCAAGAGCTCACGGTTCTGCAATTTTTTCTCGAGGTGAAACTCAGGCATTGATTTCAGTAGCGTTGGGAACTAAACGTGATGCACAGAGTGTGGATACACTTTTTTATGAGAAAGATCAAACGTTTATGCTTCACTATAACTTCCCTCCCTATTGTGTAGGTGAGGCCGGGTTTCTGCGTGGTCCCGGAAGAAGAGAAATAGGTCATGGTCATTTAGCAGAAAGAGCCATAAAAATGGTCTTACCTGATTTTGAGGAGTTTGGATATGTTATCCGGGTGCGCTCCGACATTACCGAATCAAACGGATCCTCTTCAATGGCGTCTGTTTGCGGAGGGTCAATGGCGATGATGGATGCCGGTGTTCCTTTACCGAAGCCGGTTGCAGGTATTGCAATGGGTATGATTGTAGGTGAAAATAACACAGTTGTGCTTTCTGACATTCAAGGTGAAGAAGATTTCATGGGTGATATGGATTTCAAAACTGCCGGTACCGCCGATGGTATCACTGCAACCCAGATGGACATGAAAGTTCAGGGTATCAGTTTTGAAGTGTTAGAGGAGGCATTAATGCAAGCCCATAAAGGCAGAATGCATATCCTTGGTAAAATGGCAGAGACAATTTCCAAGCCAAGAGAAACTCTGTCACAATATGCACCACAGTTTATACGCATGACTATTGAAGGCGACAGTATTGGCGCAGTTATTGGTCCGGGTGGAAAAGTGATTCAAACTCTTCAGAAAGAAACTGATACAGAGATTTGGATTGAAGAGGACGAGAACGGTAAAGGGCAAATAACCATCTCTGCAGATAGCCTGGATAAAGCTGAAAACGCTAAAAAACGTATTCAAGCAATAGCCGGTGACCTGGAAGAAGGAACGATTTACAAAGGTGTTGTGAAAGCGATTAAGGAGTATGGTGCTTTTGTAGAAGTTGTACCGGGTAAAGAAGGATTGTTACATATTTCAGAACTGGAGCATGGGCATGTGAAAAACGTGGAAGATGTTCTTTCTGTAGGGGATGAAATTGAAGTTAAATTGCTAAAAGTAGAACATGGCGGTAAACTTCGACTCTCAAGAAAAGCTCTTCTTCCAAAAGAAGATGAATAATATCTGAAATAAAATAAGTCAGTTTAGGAAAGCGGTCATATGATAATGTGACCGCTTTTTTTTTATCAAATATAAAAATTGTGATAACTTCAAATAAATCAATGGAATTAAAGGGTATGTTGCCACTTTTCTGATTATCAACTATCATATAATAACATCTTTAATATTATATTGAGCCAGTATCCATTCTATACTGCTAATTCTATAATAATTATGAAGTGTCTGCCGATATTAATGATATTGATTCTATTTATATCCGATTATCAGACCGTTGCCGCTCAAGAGTTAAATGATCCAAAAGGAGCGTTTCTTCGATCCATGATTGTTCCGGGCTGGGGTCATTATTACAATGATCATGATGAGTGGAATCGTGGAAAACTCCATTTAGTTTCTGAAATAGCAATCATTGCTGCATACATTGGATTTCAACATCAAAGTGCTACGTTGAAAAATGATTATAGTACATTGGCAAATTTGCGTTCCGGAGTAAATATTCAGGGTCGAAACCGATCCTTTCAGATAGCCCTGTCAAATTTCCCATCCCTGGAGGATTATAATGATTTTCAGCTTCGAAGTCGGAATTGGAATCGATTGCTTGAAGTGAACAACGATAACAACTGGCAATGGCAGAGTGAACAAGACAGGCTTAAATATGGTGATCTCCGATCCAAGCGTGATCGTATTAAAAATCAATTACCTGCATTTTTTGGACTGATGGTAGTAAACAGAGTGATTAGTGCAATCAGTGCTTACAATAGGGCGACACCGCCTTTGGATCGTGTAAACATGTCATTGCTGCCATTTACAACTGATAACGGTGTAAATGGGGTTATAACCAATATTTCATTTCGTTTTTAATTGGGATGATTAGAGATGAGTTTCAGTCAGGAATAAAATTGATATATGATTCAGCGTTATAAACTTCTTATTGAGTATGACGGTACTCATTTTTCCGGTTGGCAAAAACAGCCGAATGAGAGAACTGTTGAGGGCGAGATTGAAAAAGCACTATCGACACTTTATCAGGTGGATGTGGATGTAATTGGCCAGGGTCGGACAGATGCAGGTGTGCACGCAATTCAACAGGTAGCCCATGTAGATTTGCCTGATACTTATAATGAAAGAAGGATCTTACATGCAATGAGGGGATTACTATCTGAAGATGTTACAATTTTTGGTATAAAAAAAACGCACACGGGTTTCCACTCACGTTTTGATGCCATATCCAGAAAGTATAAATACAAAATTTCAAACCGGCCTATCCCTCTGGATCGGCATAAAATATGGTATAGTTTTATAGATTGTGATATTGAATTACTTAAGAAGTGCTCCAATATTATATTGGGAACTCATGATTTTTATTCATTCTGTATACCCAACGACGATCCAAATTTAACAACTCAGTGTACAATTCTTGAGAGTTTATGGAGCATGGAGGATGGGGTATTGATTTATACAATTGAGGGAAATCGATTTTTAAGACAGATGGTACGAAGATTGGTCGGTACAATGGTTCAAGTTTCTGCAGGTAAAATAGAATTGATTAAATTTGTTGAGATGTTAACCCAAGCAGATAAACCAATCTCTGCCTATACAGCACCTTCAAAGGGGTTGACGTTAGTATCTGTAAATTATGATGAAAAAGATGATATTAGGAAGAGGAGTTAAATACATACAAAGTATTAACCATAGAGTTCCTAAATATATTTATGATTGTTAATCATAATATCTATATTTTTAATTCAATTAAATTTTAAAAATTATTGATATAGTAATCTAAAATTATTGTAATCATTGCAGTTCGTTACTTATGGGAATCAAAAAAAAGGAAAGGGATTTGTTGGCTTCCGGTAAAAGATCCTTCAAGATTGAGGTGCCTTATCAATTAATTGAATCTGGAAAAAAAGGAGAAAAAAAACCACTAATACTATATTTACATGGTTATGGTGAGAATATCAAAACATTCCAAAATAAATGTAGTCGTTTTTTAGATATAAATGCCTATCATCTATTCATACAAGGACCATATCCGATTTATGATCCAAGTCGTAAAAAAACCGTATCAAATTGGGGCAGATCGTGGTACCTTTATGATGGGAATAGAAAGCAATTTATTAAGTCATTGGAAATTACTTCCGAATTTATTCAGGAAGTCATTGATAATCTGATTAAATTCATCAATGTCAGTAAAATTTGTGTGCTTGGATATTCGATGGGAGGTTATCAGGCAGGTTTCTTTTCACTTACTCGGTGGAAACATGTAAATGATGTAATTGTTGTTGGTGCAAGGATAAAAACGGAAGTGTTGAAAGAATCAGATTACAAGAATCTGAATCATATGAATATATTAGCTGTACATGGAAAAAATGACGAAAAGGTACGTTTTGAAGGGCAAAAAGTGTCTATTGAACAGCTAAAAAGTAAAGGTTTGCAAGGTGAGTTGGTACTATTAGATGAAAATCATGATTTTTCAATTCAGGTAATTGAAGAAATTCTTCGTTGGTTTCAATCCAATGGTTATAAATTTACGTAAATATTATATAGAACCTTCTTGCAACTGTTGTTTAAAATATTGTTATTAATACATCTAAATCATCACAGTACGAGCTTAAATAATATATAAATGGCGAAACTGGAAAACTTTAATATACTTGTTGTTGAGGATGACCCCACAATCAGGTTATTGGTTAAAAAAGCATTAGAGCATCATGGTGCGAAAATACAAGAAGCTTCAACTGCAAAAACAGGAAGAGAGTTAGCCCTTTCTTCCGGTTTGGATATTATTATACTGGATTTAAGGCTTCCGGATGGGAATGGATATGATATTTGTGAAAGTATTCGTGCAAATGGAGTTAAAACTCCTGTACTGATTTTATCAGCTGATCATGACACGGATATAAAAGTCAGGAATTTAAATGCCGGTGCTGATGATTATCTGACCAAACCGTTTAGCATTGAAGAATTATTGGCTCGAATAGAAGCAATTATGCGGAGAAGTAACAGCACAGAGGGAGTTGTTGAACTTACATGTCACGATCTTCGTATTGATATGATAAAAAGGGAGATTACTGTAAATAATAACGAAGTAGAACTCACAAATAGTGAATTTAATCTATTAGTTTATCTGGTTAAAAATAAAGGAAGAGAGATTTCACTGGAAGAGCTGGCAGAAAATGTATGGGGTATCGGATTCAATACTCAAACAAATTATATCAATGTCTATGTCAGTTATCTTAGAAAGAAACTACGAAAGCATAGTGACTTTCAATTTATTCAAACTGTGAGAAAGAAGGGATTTAAAGCTGTTTGTGAAGAATAGTTAACGAATATTTCATGATTTATTCTCCGGGAAATGATTCACGGACAGGAGAATCAGAATCATACGATGGGGTTAATTTACTATTCGATTAAAGAAACAGTACTACTGCCACCGTTGTCATATTCTTTAAACATTAGGTACTCTTCGGGTGAAATATCTGCGATCATAAAATTAATTGGATCATTAGGTCTTCCATCTACTAAAACTTCATAATGCAGGTGTGGTCCGGCAGAGCGACCCGTATTACCGGAGTAAGCGATTATTTGCCCGCGTTCAACTTTTTCGCCCGTTCTAAGGCCATTTTCAAATGAAGATAAGTGAGCATACCGTGTTATAATTCCAAATCCATGGTCTATTTCAACCAAATTACCGTATGCACCTCTTCGACCTGCAAAAGTAACAACGCCATCACCGGTTGCATATACCTGAGTATTAACTTCTGCTCTAAAATCAACACCTTCATGCATCCTATTATACCGAAGTATTGGATGTGGTCTCATGCCATACCCGCTGATGATTATTCCGTTTGCAGGTTTTATGGCCGGCATATTGCGCAGCCGAGTCTGATTTTGATTATAATATGCTTTAATCTCGTCAAAGGAATGTTTTTGAATACCAATTTGACGTTCTAATTGATCAATTCTTGAAGCGGTACTTCGCAATAATTCTGAAGTATCTTCATTGTAGAAATCAAAATGCGAATAAGTGTCAGTTCCTCCAACTCCCGCTATTCTTACATCTTGTGATAGAGGCTCAACACCAAGGATTGTTCGATACATCTCATTATCCAGCTGTGCGATTCGCTGAAGTTCTTCTTCCAGCGTTGATATAGAAGATGTTGTGCTGCTGAGCTGTTCCTGCAGAATTCGATTTTCATCTTTTAATCTTATTTCTGCAGGAGAACCTACAAAGTTTGTTAGAAGAGATAGTGCAACAATAGCCAGTACTGATCCATTGATGACCCAAAAAGAGAAGGAATTAATAATTCTTTTTTTGGCAGAATAGACGACCGGTACAAATTCACACCGTTCATCATCGTAATAAAAATGATTGTTTTTATCTGTCATAAATGATTTTGAGCATAATAAGACAGAGAAAAAGATAACGTTTAAGATTGTAAATCGGAAATTCCGGGCCTATTTAAATTAACCCGCAATTAAACTCCATTATTCCAGATCACCTTCAAAATATTCTATCGCTCTTCGTGGCATATCATCATGATCCTTTTTTGATGCAATATGATCTTTAATCTTTTTTTGAAAGGCTTCTGCAGCGTCATAACCATAGTGTTTTAATAAATAATTCATGGCAATAACCTCAGCAATAACGGTAATATTTTTCCCCGGTGTAATTGGAAGGTGTATTTGCGGTATTTTAGTGCCTAAAATTTCAACAGAATCATGATTGAGGCCTGTTCTATTCAGATTTTGATTGTCTTGCCATAATGAGAGTTCAAGGACTACTTCGAGTCTTTTTTGGTAACGTATAGAGCGAATTCCAAACATTGACATAACGTCTACGATTCCAAGGCCGCGAATTTCCATAAAATGTTTATTCATTTCAGAAGCAGATGCAAGTAATACATTTCCTTTTTTAGTTAACATCACCACATCATCTGAAACGAGTCGGTGTCCTCGTTCTACTAAATCGAGTGCCACTTCACTTTTACCAAGACCCGATTTTCCGCTTATCAGAATACCGATTCCATAAACATCAACCATCGTACCATGTAGAACTGTTTGAACCGCAAAATAGTCTTCCAGAAGGTCTCTAAGTAGAAACATGAATTTAGTCGTTTCCATCTCAGTTCTGAAGATTGGAATTTCTCTCTCATCTGCTAACTTTATTAGATCATTTGAAAGTTTGTTATCATCGGTTAGAATTATAACCGGGATGTCAAAAGATAACAGAGTTTTAAAAGCCTCCAGACGTGCTCGTTTTGATAGATGGTCCAAATAATTGCATTCTGTATTACCTATGACCTGAATTCTTTGATATGTAAACAATTCCACAAACCCTGCAAGTGCTAAACCGGGACGATGAAGATCTGCCTCTGTAATTACTTTTTCATCGGCCTTTTCCCCTGCAGCATATGGCTCCAAATTGATTTTGATTCTCTCTTTTAATCGATCTATCAGTTCTGAGACTTTGATATGATCTCGAATAGGAATTGCTTCTGAATTTGAAAGGGTCATATACAGTGTTCCTTTTGCAATGTGTTATGAATATTGGGAACAGATTTTTATACCCCATATTTTCAAGCTGATCCAAGTTAAAAAATGGGGTATAAGCAATCTGTCTTTAGGTTCAGTTATGTTCGTAATGTTTGGTTTTGTATTTACGTATTTGTCTGACCGCATTATCAACGGCTGTTCCAATGGCTTGTTCATAGGTGGGAGCCTCTTCCGACACATTTAATAGTGTCTTTGGTACTTTCACGTTTAACTCTGCTATTGCGGGATTATCGTCGTCCTGACCCGGTCGCAGTACAATATCACAAACGATAATTTTATCAAAAAATTGATCCAGTTTTTCTACTGCACTGAGGCAAAATTCTTTAAGTTCCGGGCTAGATTGAAAATGTCTCGCTGTGAAAGTTGTCTTCATAGTTCCTCCTTTAATAATTATTTTTTTGCCCTTGGGTGGGCTTGACTGTAAACGTTCTTTAATCGTTCAACGCTTGTATGAGTATATACTTGTGTTGAAGCCAGACTTGAATGACCTAAAAATTCTTTAATCATTCTTATATCTGCACCGGCATCAAGCATATGTGTCGCAAAACTATGACGAAGAGTGTGCGGACTTTTTTGTGTCACCTCACTTACCTTCATAAAATAGTCTTTTACCAGCCGCTGAACTTTTCTAGGGTACATTCTTTTACCACTTTTTGTAATGAAAAAAGCTTTTTTTGCATCCAAATCACTCTTAGAAGTAAACATATTCTCTCTGTTTTGCAAATGGTTTGCAAGAGCATCAGAAGCTTTTTTCCCAAGTGGAATCATCCTCTCTTTACTGCCTTTACCTAACACGATGATCTGTTGCTGCTTAAAGTTGACATCAGATACATTTAAATTTGTTAATTCACTTACCCGAATACCGGTTGAGTAGAGAAGTTCCAGAATGGCTTTTTCCTGAACCTGGACAGGGTCACTTAAATCAGCTAACTCCATCATTGCATCAATCTCATCTGTACGAACAGTTTTAGGTAATCTTTGTTCCTTTTTTGGTATGACCAACAGGTGAGCAGGATTTTTATCGATATAACCTCTTTTGAATAGATACTTAAAAAATGACCGGACGGATGCTACTTTACGTGCAATTGTATTTCGCTTTTTCCCATCGTCAGATAACTGGCCTAACCAAAGTCGAATCATCAGTCGGTCAATCTGATGGATTGCCAGTTTATTTGATTCAAATTCTAATTCAGATGATGCAAATTCAACCAATTGTTCCAGATCATTCCGATAGGACGTAATGGTATGAGAAGATGCATTTCGTTCAACTTTCAGATATTGAAGGTATTTCAGAATCAACTCTTTCATCTATCTTAATATGGTGACTCTTTTACTAAAAAAAAACAAACGATCCCTCTTTTTATATTAAATGTTACGTCCTTTCCAGGAACTTTTATTGCCCTGCCAATGATCGATCAATGTGATGACTCCAAGCCTCTGAAACCATAAAACGGCTACGGGGTGTGTAAATCCGTAGATAGGGTCCCATTTAAACCAGATTGACAGAATTAAGCGGTGAATTAGAATTATAGAAATACATGCACTTGAAAGGAAAAAGAGTGCAGTATTCAGCTCTATCAGAGAGTATATAAAAATAATGAAGGGTAGAAAGAAAACAGCAAGATGAAGAATTGCAGCGATCGTAAAAAGAAGAAGTGAGCGATTAAAACCAATAAAGAAATTTTTTCTGAACCCGGAAAACATCTCTTTTTCACTGTTATACATTCTACATGAAATTGCACCTACGCCGTGAAACATTCTCATACGATATCCACTTTTTTTGACTTGTTTTGCAAGCTCTACATCTTCAACAACTTTATCTTTAACGGATTGATGTCCGCCTATCTTATGATAAGTTTCTCTTTCAAATGCAATACATTGTCCACAGGCAGCTGCAAAAGATGTTTCAAAATGTGGGGTTAAAAATTTTGGCATCCATCGAGGTTTTCGATATGTGTAAATTGAGGGCAGAAGAGTTACCAATGCATAATAGATTAATGGTATTACACTTTTTTCCCAAAAAGAGAGTAAAATTTGTCGGGGCCAAACAGTTATCATTTCTATCTGGTGGCGATTAAAAGCATTAGCTATATGATTTAAAAGAGCCGGATCTGCAACAGTATCTGCATCCAGAAAAAGTAAATACTTCCCATCAGCAAGATTACCAAGCTGATGACAGGCCCAGGGTTTTCCAAGCCATTCATCCGGTTTTTCTGAACCCTGATGTAACTTCAGAGTTGAATGATTACTTATAAAATTTTGTACGATTTCTGAGGTTTTATCAGTTGATTGGTCATCAAGTACATGAATATCATAGTTACTATATTCCTGATGAATCAAAGAGTTGAGTAATGACTCAATGTTTTTTTCTTCATTGCGGGCAGGTATGCAAACTGATATCTTTGGTTCACTTTCGGTTTCGCCATATTCATTTATAATAGCTGATAATTCGAAACGGTTTCGGATAAGGATAATAGATGTTGCAATCAGAAATATGAGTGCAAAGACCAAAATCCAGTATAAAATGGCGTAGATCATATTTTACAAATCAATTAATAGAACTTAAACAGATTGATTCATTTTTCCATTCAGCAGTTATTATGCAAATTATATCAGATTTTAAAAAAGATACCCAAACAGAAAAACTGAATCCCGGAAGTTATGAGTGGTGGTATTTTGATGTCATGTCAAAAGAGGGTTACAGCTTGGTTATCATTTTTTATGATGGAAATCCATTTTCCCGCAGATATATAAAAAAAATAGAATCGAACACTGAAACTAACGCATCCGATTTCCCTGCAATCAGTATCTCATTATACAAAGATGGGACACCAATATTTTATTCATTTGAGGAGGTAAATCCTGAAGGGGCAGAATTTTCAGAAACAAAACCATTTGGACAAATAGGGGATAATTCTTTTGAAGGGTTTCAGGAGTTTAATGAGTTGTCTTACAAAGTGGTATTAAATCAAAAATTGGAAACCGGAGATTTATTACATGGTTCTTTGATATTTAAATCGTTGAATGCTGATTTATCAGAAATTGTGAGTTCAAATGAAGTCCCTAATAAAAGTGAGCACTCATGGAATTTGATTATGGCAAACTGTTTGGTAGAGTGCAATCTCAATTTGGAAGGGTCTGTGTGTGAAAAAATAGTTTTTAATGGGCGTGGTTATCATGATCACAATACCGGATCTGAACCTATGAAAGATAGCTTTAAGGAGTGGTATTGGGGGCGTTATCATATTGAAAACTCTACATTAATCTACTATTTAATGATGGTAAATGGTGAATGGAAGAAAAAAGCATGGCTTATTAATGAGTCCGGATCCGTGAAAAAACTGGATCAAAAAATTGACTTTTCAAATCATGGTTTTAATCTGTTTGGTCTCGTAAGTGCCAGAACATTTCATTTTGAGGGTGATGGAATTGATGCATTTATTCAACTTGATCATGTTGTGGATAGCGGTCCATTTTATCAGAGATTTTTTGGAAAGGTAATAATAAACAGGGGTGAGAAACCAGAACTAGCGGATGGGATATCTGAATATATATTTCCTTCCCGAATATATAGCCGCATGTTTTGGCCATTGGTAAATATGAGAATAAAATATCCGGGTAAATCACACTGGGTTCAAAGGAATCATACGTTGTACCGTTTAACCTGGTGAATAAACATCTTCCAGACCCAAATCAGTAACCACTTGTACAAGTATGCTGAATCTGTCATCATCAGAAACAACATCGGTTATTGTATCAGGTTCAGGATCGGGGTCAACGATCGCTCCATTGTCATCACTGCAAGCAGTTAATAAAAACAATGCAAAAAGGGGGATTACAGTCAGTATTAATACTTTATTAAATAATTTATTAATCATAGTACTCTCATAAATTTGGGTTTTATATTCATACTCTAAAACAGATTTCTTTTTTCTCTCCGTTTGATTTTTTTGTAAAAAATTTTCAATGTAGAATCGCAATCGGTGTAATAGATTAAGGGCTAATTATTTAGCATTAAATTAATATTTTAATTTTTATGCCTAATAGTGAGATTTTTAACGATTTCAGGCAGTTTTTTAACTGATTTTACGGGATGTGAACTCTCGAATTGGGTGCATTTGAGAGCGGAAATTGATCAAATACCTTGTAAAATGAAGTAGAACCGCAGCTGATTAACTACCTATTGCTTTTGAGATACGATCCATTAAAGCGGGGAGTATCTGGCTTTTATTTAAATTGGGAAGGGGTTCGATTTTGATATGGGTGCAGGACAGATGATCGGCAGTTCTAAAATGATCATAGAGATCTCTGGCCATAGAATCGAAATCACCTCTGTAGTGAAAAGAGTTTGGAGCGGGTTGTATATCTAAATCAGAATGGAAAATATAGTATGTTTTTGATTCAATATTTTTTGATTCAGGTTCTAACCACTCAACAGTTGCAACGGGTTTATAGTGAGTATATCGAGTTCCGGGACTTTTAGTACGGTTTCTGGAATCCGAATTTTCCAGATCAAACACTGAAATCCCGGTTTTCTCTTTTATTATTTCAGCAATGACAGCCCCCGGCCGAAGTATTATTGGTTTTTCATCTGTCAAATCTAGTACTGTAGACTCGATTCCAATTCTTGAAATTCCTCCATCGAGAACAGGGATTGAATTCTGATAGTCATGTTGTACATGCTCCGCTCTTGTTGGGCTTGGAGTTCCGGATCGATTCGCGCTGGGGGCTGTTACCGGGCCTGCTAACTGAATCACTTCTAAAGCTAATGAATGGTCTGGCATTCTAACAGCCACCGTTGGGAGGCCACCGGTTACAATATCTGGAACATTGAAATGTTTTTGAAGAACCAGTGTAAGTGGCCCCGGCCAAAAAGAGTTTGCCAATAAAAAAGCACTTTCCGGTATATTGACAGCAACCTTTTTTAACTGTTCCAGATTACTAATATGAACAATCAACGGATTATCAGCCGGCCTTCCTTTTGCTTCAAAAGTTTTTAAAACAGCCTGAATATTGAAAGCATCAGCAGCCAATCCATAGACTGTTTCGGTAGGTATTGCAACTACACCTCCATTTTTGATAATTTCCGCGGCTTCTGAAGGAATGGTTATCATGATGAAATCTCAACCAGTGAATCATGATCTACTAATTGTTTAAGAAAATGAATAGCTCCATCCAATCCATCTATATTGCTGATCACGAAGGTGACAGAATCATCTTTTTGTACGATTTGTCCTGAATGGACAGCATCAGATTGAATCTGTTTTAACAATTTCTGAAAAAGTCCACTTTCATAAAAGTGAGTCCCCAGATCACTGCTGTTTTGTGGACAAAGAAGCCACATTCTATTTGCTCGAATCGTGACTTTTACGAAATAGAGATTTGAAGCCAGCCATTTTATAATGGCAGCTTTTATTAAGTTCAAACCGTACACCGGTATTTCTCCAAAACGATCTTCAAGTTCTTCTTTCCATTCGTTGATTTTGTCTAATCCAGATGCTTCAGAAAGTTTTCTGTACAGGTTTAATCTTTCCACACCGTCCGTGATATAATGATTCTCAAGATATGCAGACTCATCAAATTCAACTTTGGTTTCAGGTCTTTCCATCACTCTTTTTTCGCTCTCAAATAATGAGCTGTACTCATTCTCTTTCAATTCTCTAACTGCATCATCGAGAATTTTTGTATACAATTCAAAACCTATATCTGATATATAGCCACTCTGTTCTGCACCCAGAATATCACCGGCTCCACGAATATCCAAATCTCTCATTGCAATATTAAAACCGGACCCCAGATCTGAAAATTCTTCCAATGCGGTAAGTCTTTTTCGGGCTTCAGGGGTAAGTTTTTGGATTGATGATGTGATTAGATAGCAGAAAGCTTTTCTATTAGACCTGCCGACCCGTCCACGCAACTGATGTAATTCCGATAGCCCGAAATTATTGGCATTGTTGATTATGATTGTATTGGCATTTGCGATATCGATTCCATTTTCTACAATATTTGTTGATACCAGCACATCAAATTTATTCAGATAAAAATCCTGAATAATTTTTTCTAGTCTGGATGGTGACATTTGGCCATGTGCATGTCTAACTCGAATATCAGGAACTAATTCCCGTATCATATCAGACACTTCTTCAATATTTTTAACACGATTATGTATAAAAAATACTTGACCGCCCCTTGAGATCTCTTCAATGATTGCATCTCTTATCAAAGAAGTATCAAAACTGTGAATTTCAGTATAGACCGGCTGTCTGTTCAAAGGAGGGGTATTGATTATACTCAGATCTCTGGCTCCCATTAAAGAGAATTGTAACGTTCTGGGGATAGGTGTGGCCGTAAGTGTCAAGACGTCAACACTGGCTCTGAATGTTTTGAGTTTCTCCTTCATTGCAACACCGAATCGCTGTTCTTCATCAATAATCATCAAGCCAAGATCTCGAAAATGTACATCAGAAGAGACAATTCTGTGAGTTCCAATCAGTATATCAACCTGTCCTTCTTTTAGTCTTTTCAGGATATTAGTCTGTTCAGCTTTTGACCTGAATCGTGAAATGACATCTACTTCTACCGGAAACTCTTTCATTCGTTCTTTAAAAGTTTTGAAGTGCTGATCCGCTAAAATGGTTGTAGGAACCAGAATGGCAACTTGCTTTTGATTCATTACAGCTTTGAATGCAGCTCGTATTGCAACTTCAGTTTTGCCAAAACCTACGTCACCGCAAACAAGCCGATCCATCGGTTGAGTTGACTCCATATCATTTTTTACAGCTTCAATAGCATTCATTTGATCCGGTGTTTCTTCAAATTCAAAACGGGCCTCCATTTCAGTTTGCCAAGCGTTGTCCGGATCAAATTGAACAGCTTTTTGGGCCTTTCTTTTAGCGTAGATATCGATAAGATCCTTGGCAATATCCTTGACTTTCTTTTTAGTACTCTCTTTTTTCCTGGCCCATTCTCCGGACCCAAGTTTAGTAATTCGTGGTTTCTTCCCCTCTTTACCGGAATATTTCTGAATTTTATGGAGACTGGAGACATTGACATAGAGAATTGAATCCTCCTTATATCGAATCACAGCTGCTTCCTGAACAGATTTTCGTACCTCTATTTTCTTAAAACCGGCGAATGTACCAATACCGTAATCCACATGAACTACATAATCACCGATATTGAGATCTTTAAGTTCTTTAAATGATATTCCGCCCCGAACTCTCTTTCTCTTAATTTTTGGACGGTGATAGCGGTTAAAAATTTGATGGTCGGTTAATACATTCCAACCGCTGGATGGGAGAATGAATCCTTCATGTAGATTCTGAATAGAAATTGTATAATTAAAATCCTCAGATGGATCCCCCAGAAGTTCTGAAAAACGATCTCGTTGGGTTTCATGATCGGTTAGAATCAGAACTTGTTCACCATCAATACTTTTTCCGGTTATGTATTCTCTTAATAATTTAAAACTACCGTTAAAAGAGGGGTGAGGTGACATCTTAACAGTGTATTTTTCAATCTCAGGAAATGATTCATTAAATGAACCCAATGCAATCACACCCAATTGATCAACTGTCTGCAGCCACTCATGTTCAGTTAGGTAGTGAATCTGAGGTTCTATAGAATTATTATTTTTAACTTCGGCGAATCTTTCTTCAGCTTTTTGATAGAGGTTTTTGATTTCATTTGTAACGCTATCATATTCGTCAATTAGAAGGATGGTGTCAGAAGGCATATATGAGAGAATACTCTCTTTGTCGGATTCGTCAGTACCGGCGGCATTCGGAACCAATCGTGTCTCATTAAGAAAAGCAATACTACGTTGTGAATCCGGGTCAAATTCACGAATCGATTCAATTTCATCTCCAAAAAATTCGAGTCTGACAGGGTATTCACCTGAAAATGGGAATACATCAAAAATCCCGCCTCGGATTGCAAATTCACCCGGTTCATCAACAAACCGGGCGGATCGATATCCTTGATTGATTAATTTTTCCGAAAGTTCAGTTGGTGACTGAATATCTCCACTTTTGATTAGAATTGAGGATTCATAGAATTGTGAAGCCGGAACCAATTTTTCATAAATTGCTTCGGATGAAGATACGATCAGGGATGGCTTCCCATCATTTAATTTTTCCAGTACTTCTGAGCGTTGAACCAATACGGACATGTCGATTACTTTCCCACTGTCGTAAGGCTTAATCCTGGTAGGAGGGAAGAGATATACTTCTTCCGATCCCAGCTGCTGGAAATCCGAAGCGATAGCAGCAGCTTTTTCGAAATCATTTGTTACAATGAAAATAGTGTTTTTCCGATCATGTAACTCCCGGATAAAAAGTTGAGTTGATGAACCGATAAATCCTTTGATCGTAACATTTTGATGATTCCGAACTTGAGAAAGTATCTTCTCAAATGGCAGTTGCTTTAGAATTTCTTTTTTTAAAGTTTCTAACATATAACAGTGGGTTTCATACTCTCATGAATAAAAGAGTGATGAACGGGTCAAAAAGCGTTCATTCAGAAAGGCAAACAGTAAAAAAATTAGCCCCATTCCAAGATAAAATGGATACTTTTCTTCTCGATCCAGGTAGATAATTTCCTCAATTTCTGTCTGTTCAAGCTGATCGATTTCATTATAGATATCAATCAGTTCATCCAGGTCTGTTGCTCTCCAGTATTGTCCGCCGGTTCGATTGGCGATTTGCATCAGCATTTCCTCGTCTATATTAACTTCTACATTTTGGTATCTGCGGCCAAAAATGGGATCATCAATAGGGTAGGGAGCTGTACCTCGACTTCCAATTCCCATCGTGTAGACTCGTATGCCTAATGTTGCGGCCATTTCTCCGGCGGTAATCGGATCAATTTCTCCTGCGTTATTCATACCGTCTGTGAGTAAAATAATAACTCTGCTTTCTGCTTCACTGTCTCTTAGTCGGTTAATACTGCTGGCTATACCCATACCGATTGCGGTCCCATCTCTTGTCATGCCGATATCAACCGTCTCCAGCATTCTTTGAACCAGATCGTGGTCTAAAGTCGGAGGAACAACAGTAAAACTCTCCCTTGCGAAAACAGTAATTCCAATCCGGTCAGTTACTCTTTGTGAGATAAAATCTGAGGCAACATTTTTTGCAGCAATGAGTCGATTGGGTCTGATATCTTCAGCAAGCATAGACGATGAAATGTCAATACTAATCATAATATCAATTCCTTCTGCGTCCTGTTCAATGGTAACATTTTCGATTTGAGGCCGAGCCAGGGCTGTAATCAAAAATCCGGCAGCGAATGCATAAAAAATGGGAGTTAACCATATCAAATAGGACCTGTAATTACCCGGGAGTTGTGACAAATTAACTGACGAAGAGAAAGTAAAGGAGCTGTTTTTGCGGGACAGAAATATCCATATTCTGAATGCAAGAAATACTGGAATCAGACTTAAAAGCCAAAAAAATTCAGGATTTGCCCAGACCATGATTATCTAATTATTCTTCAATATTTTGATTTGAATCCATCTTTCGAAGACCGTGTTTTTCTTCATATTTGTACTTCATATATCGGATTTTTTCATTGTCTACAATCGCTGCGGTCTCAGTGAAAGTTTTGGCTCGTTTTAAAACAGATTCAGCTTGTTCTTTAGTGGGTTGGAAATTTGCAAATTTTACCATATCTGCTTCATTAAGCACTTTTCTGGTTATTGTAATGATATCAGATGATGCAACTTCCTGATGGAGTGAATTTATGATTTCTCGTGTTGTCATTTCTAAAGCCGGGAAGCTATATACTTGTTTTAAATAGCTGCGAATGGCATCTCCCAATCGAACATAAAATCTTTCATAATCTTCGAATGTCGATAGTTTTGAAGTATCACTTAGATCAGAAAGTTCATTTTGCAGAAGTTCAAGTGGACTTACAAATGGATCAGGCGGAATAAACGGCTGCGCCGGCTCATCTGAAGGAATCTCTCTGTTTTGATACCATCTGTAAAAGAAGAAGAGTAAAGTAGCTATAAAGAGTATTAACAAAATAATCAGAAACCAATTTCTGGCGAATTCAAAAAGTGGTTTAAAGGATCGGAATTCATCTTCATCACTTTCGATAACTGTTTTAAAAAAAAGAGGGACTTCAACAGTAAATAGAGTCGTATCTCCTTCAATAGTTGAAATCTGTACCGGCTTTCTTTCAATAGTTAAATCTTCAGTACCAAAAAATTGGAAGGAATAAACCAGACTGTCTCTTCGTTCGGTTAACTGAAAACGCTCTCTGTTCACCCATTCCAATTCAGGTTCAAACAAAGAATCCTCAGGGTAGATAATCGAATTATAATTCCCATCAAATACGATAGTATACGTAAATCTGTCTCCAACCGAGACAGAATCTGTGTCAACATAAGTGTGGAGTTGCTGGGCAACCAATCCATTTGAGGCGATTAGCAGGAAAAAAAATGTAAAAAAAAGATTATTTCGAATCACTTTTGATATTAATTGTACCAATATTTTTATAAAAATAGCCGAATTAGACAATGTTCTAAGATAAGAAATGGATAAACGACTTAATAAGCAGTTTCTTTTAAATTTTTCAATTGTTATGAATAATAGTTGAAAACATCTATTTTCTATAAAATCATCTCAGGGAATATCTACAGACAATATAAAATTCAATTTATCACCGAATGCTCAGAAAAATTTCCGGTATAACATTCTTATTGCTCATCATTGGTTTTTTAGTCTACAAATCCGGGGCAGAATCGAATTCATTTAATGATCAGAACGTGGTTACCGTTCAAGATTTAGATGAGATTCCTCCCACACCCCCGATTGATACTTACGGATTTGAAGAGTACCGATTCGATATAATTGAGTCGCGAATTGAAAGGAATGAATCACTTTATATTATTTTGAACAGACATGGTGTTTCGCCTGAAACAATCCATCAAATACAGTTGGAAGCAAGGGGAGTTTTAAATTTGAATAGAATGATTCCCGGTCAAAGATATAGGGTATACAAAGAGGATAATACCGCCACTGCATTTGTTTGGAGACGCACTTCAACAGAATATTCAATAATTCGCTGGGAAAATGGCGTTGAAATTCAACATGGAACGATACCGGTTGAGGTCAGGATCAGCACGGTTAGCGGAACGATCAGGAGCTCTTTAGCGAATGCAATTAGCAATGAGGGTGTATCTCAGAGGTTAGTTGTTGAACTGGCTAATATTTATGCTTGGACAGTCGATTTTTATGGGCTTCGAGTTGGGGATCAATTTAGTGCTGTTTATGAAGATCGTTTTGTAGAAGGCGAATATATAGGCATTGGCCGTATTAAGGCTGCTGAATTTGAACACCGGGGCAATCTCAGAAAAGCTTATTACTTTGATAACGGTATCCAGGAGGGATATTTTGATGAAGAAGGGAACAGCATGAGAAGGGCCATGATGAGAGTGCCTTTTGAATATAATCCGAGAATCAGTTCAAACTTTTCTCATAATCGTCTGCATCCTATTTTGAATCAGAGAAGGCCGCATTATGGAACGGATTACGCTGCACCAACCGGAACACCGATATTGGCTGCCGGTGATGGAGTGATTACAGAGGCTCAACGCAGAGGGGGGAATGGGAATATTGTTCAAATACGGCATAACAGCGTCTATAAAACCGCTTATCTTCATTTAAGCAGATTTGCTTCAGGTATTCGAGCAGGTGTTGAAGTGAAGCAGGGTCAGGTGATTGGTTATGTTGGCCAAACCGGATTGGCAACAGGCCCTCATCTATGTTACAGATTGTATAAAAACAACTCGCCGATTAATTCTGTTACCTATGATTTTCCACCTTCAGAAGGGTTGAATCAGGATTTTATGGGACAATATTTACAGGAGATCAAAAAACTGGATGAGTTGTTATTGTCATCCAAAAGAGGTGTTGATTTGGCGATGTATTGAGATCTGCCTAATTTTGTTATTGTATTGTATTGTATTCGGAGATTGATACAATAATTCTCTTTTAAATAAAAAAGAACTTGTCGGCTGTTAATATTAATAACGACTGATCCGTCTTTGGAAAAAATTTATCAGAGGTTTCATGTAGGATTCATTGGTGTAGACATCTATTGAATCCATTTTATTTTTCACAAAGTACTCTTTCAATTCTTTCTTTTGTCGCTGCATTTTTTCTTGGTAAGCCATTCTTACTGTCTTACTGGAAGTGTCGATAATTGTTTGCCTTCCGGATTCAGCATCCATTAAAGGCACAATTCCAATATCAGGAAGTTCATCTTCCAGAGAATCATTGATGACGAGATTGACCATATCATGTTTTCTGGAGGTGATTCGATGTTGTTTTTCAAAGCTTTGATCCTGAAAATCAGAAGCAAGAACGATAATCGATTTTCTATTCAAGAGTTTATTTACATAGGAAAGTGCATCCGATATAGATGTTTTTGTACCGGATGGTTTTGTCGTATAGAGTTCACGAATCAATCTTAATACGTGAGTTCTTCCTTTTTTTGGGGGTACGACCTTCTCAATTTTTTCGCTGAAAAGAACAAGTCCAACCTTGTCACTATTTTTAATGGCGCTAAAAGCCATTACGGCACAAATTTCTATTGCTAACTCCATTTTAGTTTGAGATCGGCTTCCAAAAAAACCACTGGGTGAGATATCTACACAGAGCATTAATGTCTGTTCACGTTCTTCCTCAAAAACTTTTATATAGGGTTCTCCATTGCGTGCGGTAACATTCCAGTCGATTTGACGGATATCATCCCCGAAAGTGTATTCCCGCACTTCAGAGAATTCCATCCCGCGTCCTTTGAAAGCAGATTGGTATTCGCCACCAAAAACATTGTTCACCAATCCTTTCGTACGGATTTCAAGTTTTCTGATTTTAGAGAGAATATCTTTTGATACCATTAAAAAGGGTTTAGATTAATGCAAAAATTAATCACTGATAGATATAAGTGATAAATTATTATCGATAAAATGAAGGATTTACAGAGTTGTTAATTTCAGAATAAATTGCGTGTCGTTCAAAATATTTATTCAAAGTTTGCTACCTTTATATGTTTTCGATTAAACCTGTAATAAAAGAAAAGTAACATGATTATTGGAGTTCCAAAAGAGATTAAAACACATGAGAATAGAGTATCACTTCAACCCGGTGGTGTACTTCAATTTAAGCGAAAAGGCCATGAGGTAGTTGTTGAAAAAGGAGCCGGGTTGGGCAGTGGTTTTACAGATGAAATGTATATAGAAAATGGAGCTACTATTGAAAATGATGTAGAGAAGATTTGGGCAAAAGCAGATATGATTATGAAGGTGAAAGAGCCTATTGCTGTTGAGTATCCCAGAATGAGAGAGGGGCAGATCATTTTTACCTATTTTCATTTTGCAGCAAGCAGAGAGTTAACTGAAGCAGTCATGAAATCGAAATGTATTGCAATTGCTTATGAAACAGTTGAAAAAGCGGACAAATCGCTGCCATTACTTGTCCCGATGAGTGAAGTGGCCGGACGAATGGCTGCTCAGGAAGGCGCAAAGTATTTGGAGAAGGCGACGGGTGGACGTGGTGTTTTGATGGGGGGCATTCCCGGTGTTCCTCCGGCTCATGTGATTGTACTTGGCGGTGGTATTGTGGGAGTAAATGCAGCTAAAATTGCTGCAGGAATGGGTGCTAAAACTACGATTATGGATATTAACATCCCCAGGTTGAGATATCTGGATGATGTGATGCCAAAAAATGTCAATACACTCTATTCTTCGGAAGCAGCAATCAGACAGATACTGCCAACTACAGATTTGGTGATTGGTGCTGTTTTAATACCGGGAGCAAAAGCACCGAGTCTCATCAGAAGAGATATGCTCAAATTGATGCGACCGGGTACAGTGATGGTCGATGTTGCTATAGATCAGGGAGGTTGTTTTGAAACATCGAAACCAACGACCCATGATGATCCGATTTATATTATTGATGATGTAGTGCACTATTGTGTTGCCAATATGCCGGGAGCTGTGCCATATACATCAACTTTAGGCCTCACCAATGTTACACTTCCTTATGCAATACAGATTGCTAATAAAGGTTGGAAACAAGCACTGACTGATGATCCCGAACTTCAAATGGGATTGAACATTGCATATGGTAAAATTGTCTATAAATACGTAGCAGGGGCTTTTGATCTGGAGTTTACAGAAATCAGTAATGTGATATAATGAATTATTAAGACAAACCCAGGTTATATGCAAACAACCCTAATTCCAATCCTGTTTTTCTTCTCTATTTTTTTCATGTTCGCATGTATCCCTTTTGAAAGTGAGAATCAATCAAAAGAGTTTATATATGTCGGTACATTTCAGGGAGAAGACAGTGAAGGCCTATATGTATTTGTATTTGATCGCATAACAGGTCAGATGACACACATTCAAACGGTAACAGATCGAATGGGGCCTAATTTTCAGGCGTTGCATCCTAATGAGAGATTTCTCTATTCCGTAAGTAATGACCATTTTGCAGAAGATAAACCCTTTGGAACCCTTAGTGCTTACAAAATTGACCGAGGTACAGGCAGATTGAAGTTACTGAATGAACAATCGGTAAATGGTAGGGGAGTTGCCCATGTGAGTGTTGATCCGGCCGGTGAATATGTTTATGTGTCAAATTACAGTGAAGGAAATGTAGTAATGTACACATTGAATAAGGATGGAACGGTTAATGAAGCGGTTGATATCAAGCAGCATGAAGGGAGTAGTATACGTGAGGATCGACAGCAAAGCGCGCATGTTCATTCAGTTTACCCATCTGCTGATGGGAAATATATTTATGTATCAGACCTGGGTACAGATCAAATCCGAATATATCGGATTGACCGAGAAAATGATTTGATGGAACCAGCAGATCCCCCATATTTCAGTAATGAACCGGGTTCCGGGCCAAGACATTTTACCATTCATCCTAATGGGTTATTTGCCTATTCAGTTGAAGAGTTGAGTTTAACTGTTTCGGCGCTAAATGTTGACATTGATAGTGGAGAGTTGACACAATTTCAGAGATTAAGTCTGCTTCCGGACGGTATTGTGCCAGAACAAAGTATGTCTGCAGCTGATATTCATATATCTCCGGATGGACGGTTTCTATATGCATCGGTAAGGGGAGAGAATCTGATTTCTATTTTTGATATTGATCTTTCAACAGGTGTATTGAACCCGATTAGTCATGAATCTACGATAGGGTCGCATCCGAGAAATTTTATGATCGATCAAGAGGGTGAATTTTTATTGGTAGCGAACAGAGATCATGATCATGTATTGACATTCAGAAGAGATTTTGGAAAGGGTCTGCTCAGTTTCACAGGGTTTGAAGCGAATGTGCCATTAGCAGTCTGTGTCACACAGTTGATTGTTGAAAAATAGCGGATTTTCTTGAATAAGTTTATTAACTCCACTTTTTTCAGAAATTAATAATCATTAAAAAAAGCCTCGATGACTAAACAAAGAGGCTTTGAATTCATAAACGATTTAGGGATTAGAACTATCTTTTTTCAACCGGTACCCAATCCTTATTCTTTTCACCCATGTAAAGAGCTCTGGGTCGGATTAACCGATTATTGGCTTTTTGTTCGAAATAGTGAGCAGTCCACCCGGATATTCGGCTGAGTGTGAAAATACAAGTAAAGAGATCCGGCTCAATTCCTATAGAATAATATACAGTCGCTGAAAAGAAGTCGACATTTGGATCTATATTTTTTTGCTCCTTCATCGTTTTGACCATGGCTTCTGACCAATTATACAAGTATTCATGACCGGTCTCTTCTGAAAGTTCCTTAGACATTTTACTTAAGTGGCGTGCTCTTGGATCAAATACTTTATAGACACGGTGTCCAAAACCCATGATTTTTTCTTTCTTTTCAAGTTTTGCCATGGTGAAAGCGACCGGGTCCGCATCTTCACCTTGCTCCTTTAACTTTAAAAGGGTATTCATTACGGCTGTATTTGCTCCACCGTGAAGGGGGCCTTTAAGAGCGCCGATAGCACCGGTTACAGCGGAAAAAATATCAGACTCAGTTGCACAGATGGTGCGACATGTAAATGTAGATGCATTCATTCCGTGCTCTGCATGGAGAACCAAACAGAGATCCATCGTTCGTTCAGCAGCAGAGCCCGGTTCCTCTCCATTGAGCATATAGAGAAAATTAAAAGCCGTGCTATTGTCATTGAGCGGAGCGACAATCTCCTGATTATTTCTTGATCTTGCGAATGCAGCTATTATTGTAGGAATTTTAGCTGTAATTGCAATGGCATGATCCATGTCGTCAGACTCTTCAGGCTGAAAATCCTGTAACATAGAAACCGCTGACCTGAGTACGGCCATGGGTTCAGACTTCCTGTTTGTAGTTTTGATATAATTAAGAACTGCATCAGGTAGATCTCGGTTTTGTCTCAATTTATTATTGAGAGTTTCCAGCTCATTATTATTAGGCAATCTATCATTCCACAGTAGAAAGCAAACTTCTTCAAAAGTTGCATTTTCAGCTAATGTGTCAATGTTAAAACCAGAGTAAACCAATTCACCTGTTGACCCGTCAATAAAACTTTTTGTCGTAGAAAAAGCTACAATACCGTCTAGTCCCCTGTTTATATGTGGATACTCTTTCAAATCAATATTCTGTAGATCTTGCGTCATTTCTTCCAATAATTTTAATTTTGCTGTTTACAGATACGGGATGTTTATAACCATCAACCTCATATCAATGATCTCCTGATAGTGGAACTTATTCTGTTGTCCGATTTCAAGCGGCAATCATTTTTGTATAGCAATGTAAAATACGAAAGGATGATTGATTTTAGAAGCGCTTTTGAGCGGATGCCCCGATATATATTCAATTTTTACATATTACTAACAGAAATAGAATTATGATCGTTTGTTGTAAAATAATTTTGCTTCATTCCAGTAATTATCCATCTCTTCAAGATTAGACTCGGTTATTGAACGGCCTTTTTCTTTTAATTTATTTTCGATATATCTAAAACGGGTTTCGAATTTTTTATTGGCATTCTTCATGGAATCCTCTGCATTCAGATCAAGAAGTCGCCCCACATTAACCAGGCTGAAAAGGAGATCCCCAAATTCATCTTTTTGCTCTTCAATATTTTGAGTAGCAACGGATTCTCTCCACTCATCAATTTCTTCGTTCAACTTTTCCCACGCCAATTCCCATTCGGCCCAATCAAATCCGACATTTGCTGCTTTTTCCTGCATTCTCTGTGCTTTTATCAAGCCCGGCAGATGTTTGGGAATACCATCCATGATTGAAGATTTTCCCTCTTTGAGCTTGATTGATTCCCAATTTGAAGCAACTTCAGAATCATTGTTGATCTTCGTATTTGAAAATACATGGGGATGACGACGGATTAATTTTTCCGATATTTGATAAATCACATCATCAATGGAGAATTGATTATTTTCTTCACCTAAACGGCTCTGAAATATCACATGAAGTAACAGGTCGCCCAACTCTTTTGAGAGTTCATCATAATCTTTATTATCGATGGCATCCACTGCTTCATAAGCTTCTTCTATTAGATTATTCTTAATAGAATCATGAGTTTGTTTTCGATCCCAGGGACACTCTTTTCTAAGAATCGCAATCAATTCCACTAGTTTTTCAAACTCTGAAGATGGTTTCATATGATTTTTATGTTTGTCTTTTTTTCTTTTCAGCGGCAGGAAAAAGAATGTTATTTAAGATTAATCTGTAACCGGGGCTATTGGAATGCAGGCTTAAATCTGTGGGAGGATCACCGACTCGATGAGTGTAATCTTCAGGATCATGACCTCCATAAAATGTAAATGTTCCTTCACCATGATTTCCATGAATGTATTTAACTTGATTTCGACCCGGAGATTCAGCTAAGATGACTACACTGCTTTTGATTTTATCCTTATAAAATGCAGTTGCCTGACCATAAAAACCACGAAGGCTATTGACATGATTCTGTGTCAACATCGTTGGTACCGGATCCCATTTAGCGGAGAACTCAAAAAGGGTGAAATAATCCAGGCTTTCACTGATTTGATCTAAATTTACTTCAATATCGATAGTTGCATGTTCATAGATATAGGGGTCTGAAATGACTTCAAAATTTTCAAAAGCAAAAGTATTCTGGAAATTGAGGCGTTCATTTACATTTGGATCCACAGGGTCTCCATCCAGAGGAGTGGGTATTATATCCAGACCTTGAGAAGCCAGCGCTATATCAAAAGTATCTGTAGCAGAACACATTGCAAACATAAACCCACCGTTTGCCACATAATCCTGAATTTCAAGAACGACAGCTAATTTTAACTCACTTACTTTATTAAATCCTAAATTTTCTGCGACTCCTTCAAGATTTCTTACTGTCGTGATATACCAGGGTGTGTTTCTGTAAATGGCATAAAATTTCCCAAATTGGCCAGTAAAATCCTCATGATGAAGATGAAGCCAGTCATAATTTTCAAGAGCTCCTGAAAGAATTTCAACATCATAGATAGTGTCATAAGGGATTTCTGCGTAATCCAGTGCAAGTGTCACGGCATCATCCCAGGGGAGGGCCTGAGGAGGACTATAAACCCCAACCTTAGGAGTTGTTTCCAGATTCATTACAGCCATGTTTGCGCTTGGCTGTTCTACCTCACTAATGATCTGAAGTGCTTGCGACTCAGAAATAATCTCTATTCTAACATTACGTAGTCTACTTTTTCTGACAATATCCTGACTGTTTGTGGTCATGAAACTTCCCCCACGGTAGTTGAGTAACCATGTACCACTCTCGCCCGCTGCCACATGATTGAATATCACCCCATATGCTTTAAGATGGTTCGTTTGAATTGCATCCATAGGGATCAGAACTCTCTCTTGTGCACACACAGTCAGGGATGATAGAGTAAAAAAAATAGCAAATAGTATAGAGGAGAGAAACTTCATCATTATCGATTATATATGTGTTGTGTAACTTTCAAATTCTAGTAATTTTTCACGTGCATAAACAGCATAAAATCCATTTGGGAACTCCATAATTATATCTTCATATAGTTCATAAAGGTCTTCTCTATTGTATTGTAATTGAAGGTTCTCTTCAAGAAATGAGAAGTTGTATGGTGTAAAATTTAGTAACTCATCATTGAGTAATAAATTTTCAACTAGTATAGCACGGTCCCAATAGAGTCTTTCCTTCTTAGGTGAATTTGGTTGGGCATCTATAATTCGTTCTGAAATTTGAAGGAGTTGGGGGTAGTATTTTTCGGGTAATACAGAGATTAATTCAGTTAAGAGATCAGCAGCAAATGGATTTTGACTATTACTTAACACCGGCTCCAGTAAATCCAATGCAGAGTTGTAATTTCCGGAATCCAGCTGATGCATAGATTCACTGATAGAATTTATGAGTGATCGGGTTGTATCTGCCCTCAAACCATTTTTAATCCACATTCTCAGTTTAATCGCATCATTTGCATAAAATGAAGAGCTTCTTCGTTCCAGACTTTGTAGCTGTATTTCAGCAAATTCATAATCTTTGGCAAAAAAATCAGACAAACTGAGATAATATCTTGATCGCTCTGATAAATTGGAATTGCCGGAATGTTGATCAGCCCGGGTAAGACTGTGCCGGGCTGTGGTGAACTCTTTCTGAAAGATAGCAAGCCGGCCTTCTACATAGTACAGGTAAGCTTCATCCATGCGATCTTTCTGTTTCAACATTTTGGCATACCATTTCTGAGCTTCATTCAGGTCTTTAAAGAAATCAATATTCAAATCGATAATCTGGGTGTAAATTCTATCTGCACGACTATAAAGAGAGTCATTTTCAATAACTTCTAAACTCAAGTTGTATGCTTTTTGATTGAGTTCCCTGTATCGATTGAAAGAGCCTATATTATTTTGTTGCAGATATTGAGCCCACTGAATGTAGGTGGCGGAAAGCTCTTCACCGGACCTGCTTCGAATGGATAGAACACTATCATTTAGATAATATTCATAGGCTTGCACTGCCAATTCAAACTCCTTTGCAGAGAGGAATTGACTTGCCAGTGAAAAGAGGGAGTAGATAGTGAATGATGTTTGATTTTCATAATATCGTGCAAACTGAAAAGCACGTTGATATTGATCAGTTTCAAGTAATAACCATGCCAGTAGTTGGTAAAGGGATGAATATGAACTTTCGGTAAAATGCATCTCCAAAAGAAGATCTTCCAGCTCCAATGCGGCGATTTCATATACATTGGGATCCCTCATCATAAAAAACCTTTGTTGCACGATCCCCATTTGATCCGGTGAGTCGATAATGAGTCGGTAATATTCGTTTACAGCTTCTTCAAACCGCCCGGCTTGCATGTAGGTATCCGCAAGTTCATTTGTGAAGAGGCCGGAATTATTAAAACGGGACTGACCTTGTTTGTAGAGCTCAATTGCAGCGTCAAACTCTTGTCTTCTAAGCATTGAATTGCCGATTGCATAGTACGTTTGAATATTATCCTGATCTTCCTTTACTGCAGCGATCCAAATTTCCATGGCTTCATCACTTTTCCCGCTTATGTGTAATATTTCAGCTAGTTTTATTGAAGCTTGTGAGATGTATCGACCCTCTTGGATCTGATTCCTGACAATCTGCTCAGCTTTCTCATAACGTGTCAAGTTAACCAAGCAGTCGATATACTGATCAAAAAATAGCAGTGAGCCGGGGTTGTTCTCATACAAAACTTCGAGAATGGGTAGTGCTTCTTCATAATTTTGTTGCTGCATAAGTCTATTGGCTTGTTGAAAATCAGAAGTCTGACTCCATACAGCCGATGCAGAGAGAAATTGGAATAAGATAAAAACTAAAAAAATTGTTGATTTTGAATTCATTTTAAAAGAATAAAATCTGATGGACTTCAGGAAGTTTTACTTTTAGATGTTGATAGAATGCATTTATTGGGAATCCAACAACATTGTAATAATCTCCATCAATATTTTTCACAAAAAGTGAGCCCAGGTCGTCCTGAATTCCATAAGCTCCGGCTTTGTCAAAAGGACTTCCGGTTTTTATGTAGTGATCCACTTCTAACTCGGTTAACGCAGAAAATGTAACTTTTGTTCTCTCATAAAAAGTAAAAGATTGACTTAAATTACCATTGTCTGAAGTCAAGGCAACAAATACTCCACTATAAACATCGTGAGTTAAATTGCTAAGTGAGAAGAGCATCTCCCGGGCCTCTTTTTTGTCCGAGGGTTTGCCAAGTATTTTCTGATCAAGACAGACAATCGTATCTGCTGCTACGATCAGTGAGTGCTCGTGACGTGAGGCTACATCCATTCCTTTACGAGAGGCAAGAAATTGTACAATCTGATCAGGAGGTGTATGTTTTGAAATAGATTCATCAACATTTGAAGGATCAATTGTAAACGATAACCCAATTTGTTTAAATAAAAGGGCTCTTCTTGGACTTGAAGAGGCTAAAACTACCTTCATCGAAATATTATAAGTAAGATGAGTTAATCTTTTTCTGTTTTGAGATATTTGAATAACTTAAGCATTGATTTATCTATTTAGAAACCGAAATATTCGAGTCTCATTATGACGGCAAAAAAAAGGTCTAAAAGTACAAAAGATTCAAAACCAATGTTGTTCTCTCCATTGAACTACAAATTAATGGGATTAGGTGTGCTGCTTGTTATTATTGGATTTACTGCAATGAGAATTGAAAATGAAGTATATGGGCTTGTTTCACTATATATTTCTCCCATTGTTATTATGAGCGGATATATTGTAGTCATCTATTCTATCCTGAAAAAAGACCATAAAAATGATACAGAAGAAACTTTATAGAGTTCATAACTGACCTTGTATAGAATATTAAATTATATATTCAGTTTTATTTTGATCTATCTCTTTATTCTTGAAGCGAATAATGAAGATCATCTTCATATTTTTCTGGGATTGCTGCTTTCTGTACTTGTTGCATACATTGCTTTTTTTGGAAATTGGATATCACTGGATGCCACAAAAGCTGTTGTAATATTTGGTACAATTATATTTGGACTGGGAGGGTGGTCTTTAGCGGTAGCCGTTTTGATGTTTTTCATAACCAGTAATCTACTCACCCGATGGAATAGAGTTCAACGGGAGAAATATTCCGGAAAAAAATACAGAAAATCCGGAAATTCGAAACGAAGAGATGGTTATCAAATTTGGGCCAATGGTTTTTGGATTGCACTTTTTTGCATCCTTTGGTATATAACGGGGTCAGAGGCTCTTATGGTGGCTTCATTTACAGCACTTGCTACAGCCACCGCTGATACATGGGCAACGGAAGTAGGGACAGTGCGGCCAGGGAAAACTGTAAAAATAAACACACTTCAGCCTGTACGGCCGGGGAGTGATGGTGGGGTTAGTGTTAAAGGTACCATTGCTTCCGCTCTTGGGGCGCTTTTAATTTCCGGGATTATTTTTACAACCGACACCGTGTCTCCTTTTTTCCTCTTTATTATCGTGTTTCAATTTGGTTTTATAGGAAGTATAATTGATTCATATTTGGGAGCATTGATCACTGATAATAGAATCAGATTGAAAGCTCCATCAGATTTTAGCGGAAATAGTCTGATGTTTTCCAACAGTTTCGTCAATTGGGCGTCTACGGGTACAAGTGCACTGATCGCCCTAATCATCACTAATCTAATTATTTAATGATTTGGTATAAAAAATTACACTGGCAGATTATAATCGGTTTAATTCTGGGTCTTGTTTGGGGATTATTCGCAAGCATTTTAGGGCTGGGTGAGTTTACCTCAAGTTATATACGCCCTTTCGGCACAATTTTTATTAATCTTCTGAAGTTAATTGCCGTTCCATTGGTCCTGGCATCTCTGGTTATTGGAATATCCAGCTTGAATGATATGACCCGTCTTTCAAAAATGGGTGTCAAAACAGTCTTCATCTATTTGATAACTACCATGCTGGCTATCACAATTGGTCTCACGGTTGTCAATGTTCTTCAGCCGGGGTCCACATTGCCAGAAGAGACCAGAATAGGCTTAATGGAGAGTTATGGTGAAAATATTGAAGGAAATGAAACCGTAGTCGGGGAAGTTCAGGATCGGAATTTTCTGGATTTTTTCGTTGATGTAGTCCCGGAGAACTTTTTTTGGGCAGCCAGCAATAACTCAAATATGCTACAAATCGTATTTGTTGCCATCCTCCTGGGGATTGGTTTGATCAATATACCTGCACAAAAAGGTCAGCCATTAATCAACTTTTTTGAATCGCTAAATGATGTCGTCATCAAAATTGTAGATTTAATTATGAAAACAGCGCCCTATGGGGTATTTGCCCTGATGGCAGCTGTAATTGTTGATTTAACCGGCGATGATTTAGGGCAAGCATTGATCCTGTTAAAAGCATTGGGATGGTATTGTATTGCGGTTCTAATTGGTTTATTACTGCATGTTTTCATTGTTTATTCCTCACTGTTTAAATTATTCAGTAAAATGAAGTTAAGGGATTTCTTCAGAGCGATCCGGCCGGCCATTCTGCTCGGTTTCAGTACGAGTTCCAGTCTTGCAACGCTTCCAGTGACGATGGAGAGAGTTGAGAAGAATTTAGGAGTAAAAGAAGAAGTGGCAAGTTTTGTGCTTCCGGTAGGGGCCACCATTAATATGGATGGAACCAGTCTTTATCAGGCTGTAGCGGCTGTATTTATAGCTCAAGCATTGGGAATGGATCTTACTATTGCCCAGCAGCTTACAATTGTACTTACAGCTACTGCAGCTTCTATTGGGGCCGCCGGTGTACCGGGAGCGGGCATTATAATGCTGGTAATAGTGCTTCAGTCTGTACAAGTTCCTATTGAGGGAATTGCATTGATCTTAGGTGTGGATCGTATTTTAGATATGGCTAGAACGGCTGTTAATATTACAGGAGATGCTGCTGTTTCCGTTGCAGTTGCCCATACCGAAGGCAAGTTAGGTGCTCTTCATTTTGATGATGAAGATTCAGAATGAAACTTATTGAGCTAAAATAGGTTTTGTATATAAAGGAGCAAACTGAATCCATTCAAATAAATGTCCATTATTTACTTATTCATCATTTTAATAAGCACACTTCCGACGGAGACGAACCGGTCGGTTGATTCGGAGAATAACAATTCACATTTAAATACAGTCTCCAGTGAGATCTTACTGGAGCAAGGCATTGATGCTTTTTATGAGGGAGACTGGATTACCTCTACTGCAATTTTTGACAGAGTAAAAATGAAATCACCGGACGATCCGAGGCCTTATTTCTTCGAATCAATGATGCCTTTTTTTGAATATTTTCTTGTTAATCCAACCGAAGAACTGGCTGATCAATTTTTAAAAATTTCAGAAAAAGCTGTAGACCTAAGTGAAAAGAAACTATCCAATTCTCCCAGTGATACTACCATGGTTCTGCTATTAAGTGGATTACATGGCTATCGAGGATTAGTGGCAGCCGATCAAGATCGTCATAGAATCGCATTAAGCAGTGGCCTGACCGGATTCAAATATACACGCCAATTATTGTCGTTAGGGGGCGAGAGGCCGGATGCCAGAATTGGCAGAGGTATGTTTTACTATATGATTGGCAGTATACCGAGTGGGATGAGATGGGCATCCAACATGATTGGGTTGCGCGCCAGTATTGAGGATGGTTTTGAAGAGTTAAAAATTGCTGCAAAAAGTGACTCATATATTAGTAATGATGCAAAAATGATGCTCATGTATCTATATGAAAAAGAGGAGAGTTATGAAGAATCACTTATTTACGCTCTTCAGCTGACAGAAAAACTACCTGATAATGTAATTTTTCTATATAAAAAAGCAGGGTTGCATGAACAACTAAACAATATGGATGACGCTCTTGACGTATATAAGGAGATTATTCGCAAGAAAAATCCAAGATTAGAGAGTGTTACGGTTATGAGCGAAAAAAAAATCAGGGAAATTGAAAAATTAACACTGAATTATTAGCAAATAATCGAATAAATATTAACTTTATGGGATAAGTGATTCGAGATCATTGCAGCTGTATGCCTATGCAAAAACGGTTACCAGAGAAGGATTATTTTAAATTATCAACTTTTTTACTACTGATATTACTCAGTGTGGCACCAGTATGTGTAGCCCAAATTGCCATTACTGAGAATAAACCGACAGATATTCGGTTTACACTGGATCCATCAACAGTCAATAGTTCCGGTATCCATCTATCCATTTATGAATTATTGGATGCGCATGGAGCATTGGATCAACCTGTATCAAGCAATTTGATATCTTATACAGATCAGGCTGAAGGAAATCCATTTTATTATATATCTGATGAATCAAGATATATTTATCCGGGAAGAATTCAATCCAGGGACACAGAAGAAGCGACGTTTTTTTCCTTATCTATAAACAATGAAAGTGAGCATTCAATAAGCAGCATGATGATGGCTTTCGATTTTATCTATAATTTGGACGACCTTGATGCTGACTATACTCTTGTACTTTCCTACAGAGTAAATGATAATCAGTGGAGAAATGTTTCGGGTAGTACGTTCAGGACAGAAATCCTAAATGAAAACAGTGAGGAATGGAATTCATTTTCCATGCAACTAAATCTAACGGATATCTTTTTGAGAGAGAATGATAATCTGGATTTAAGATGGGATTTTATTGGACATGATAAGGATGAAATTGAACCAATGCTTCCACTGGCAATACAACGTATGGAGATTTATCCTGAAAATCCCAGCTTTCAAAAGATTCAAAGTGGGCAACTTGTAATTACAGAAATTTTGACTTCTGTTGATATAGATGGGATACCTGTTGAATACATTGAATTATTCAATAGCAGTGAGGTATCCATACCATTGAAAGGGATGGAATTAAAAAGCGCTGAAGGCTCCGTTGTAATTCAAAGAGATTTGAATGCAGAACCCTACGAGACTGTTGTTTTATCAAATGTCGATCTATCCGGTATGAGTGGAGTTGAGACTTATTATAACTATGAGGGCAGTATCTTGCGTTATCCTTCCGGAAGGATAGAAGTTATTCGGGAAGATGTAATTTTAACAAGAGCGGCATATGAATCTTCTGAACCGGGAGTGTCATTGGAACTGGATCGGGTCGCTAATGCAATAAGTGGATATACAAGTCTTCAGAATCTTCAACCATCGGAAAATGTATTAATTCAAGATTTGAAAGGGTCACCGGGTGAATTAATGAGTACGGTTCCACTTTATTCAAGAACATTGGAGCGTGAGGGTTGGTATTTTATTGCACCTCCGGGAAAAATTCTGGAGAGATTAAACAGACATCCTTCTCTTGAATTCTTCGGACTCAATGGAAGGTCTATAGAGATTGATCAAATCAGGCCCTACACACCAATTATGATCTTTAAATCTGATGAAAATCCAATCCAACTCTACGTTGAAAAAGTTGAATTGCCAACCAACGATCGAGGAGTACGGTCACAAAATGTTAAGAGAGAATTTCGAATTACTTCGTTCAATGCACCGGAAGCAACAAATCTGAGGTTTATAGCTGCTGAAGGTGAGCAGAAAATGGCACCTTTAGTTAAAGTATGGGATGAAAACAGTCAAAAGTTTCAAATGAAATTTAGTAATCAGGATCAAATTGAAGGCTGGAATCCTTTTTTACTCAATAGTGATCTGAGTGCGAACCTCGAAATGAATACTGGAGGTTATCAAGCCGGTCCCATTGATTTGAGTCGATATATCCCATTAAACCTTTTTGAAGGTAGTGGAAGTAATAGAGTGAAAAGTGATGAAGCGATCATTGGGTTTATGGATCAAAAACAACTGAATGGCAATATATCCTATGATCTGCCGAAATTAAGTGCGACGTTTGACCATGAGAATGCTCTACCGGAAATGAGTGCTCTTTATCTTACCAGTCCGGAATCAAAATATAGAGCAAATTCATTTGTTCAACTTTCAAAGGAGTTTGATCAACCCATAAGTGTCGGGCTCGGTTTTGATCCGGTTCCGGGAAGCAGTGGCCCGGCTACCCTGGAATGGTCTCTTGAATTTGACATTCCTGATGAATGGAATATTACATTGGAGGACATTCAAACAGGAATCGTTGTAGACATGAGAGAAGTCAATAATTATCGGTTTCGTTATACGAGTCAAGAGCCAGAAGAAAATGCAAATACTGTAGTTACCGGATTATCCAATTACATACCCAAAGATAGAAATCGATTTACAGTTACCGTTGAAAAATTTGAGCCATTAGTACAGGCTGAGTTGGAAGATGAAAAACCCGGAAGTATTGAGCTTCGGCAGAATTATCCCAATCCATTTAATCCTGCAACCAATATTACTTTTTACCTTCCGGAAGAAAGGAATGTTAGGGTAGGGGTTTATAATATCGTTGGACAACAGGTATCCCTGCTCATCGATGATGTTCTACAGGCCGGTGAACACTCTGTAGTTTGGGATGCGGCAAACAATCCAAGTGGCATCTATATAGTGCAAATGGAGACCGGTAGCCGATTGTTAACCCGAAAAATTACATTGATTAAATAGTATACATGCAGTTCAAAACAGCGCAAGATGTGAGTGTGCCCGAAATAGGAGTGGGCACATATAAACTATACGGAAAAGAGTGTAAAAACGTAGTTATTGATGCTTTAGAATTAGGATACAGGCATATAGACACGGCTCAGATCTATAAAAATGAAGTTGAAATCGGTGATGCACTCAAAGCAAGTGAAGTGGATCGAGAAGACATATTTTTAACCACAAAATTGTGGCATACCAATCTGGATTATGATGATGTTTTGCAATCAGCAGAGGAGAGTCTTCGTCAACTGCGGACACCTTATGTGGATTTGTTATTGATCCATTGGCCAAATCCGCAATTTCCGCTTCTACAGACCCTTGAAGCAATGCTATCACTAAGAGATCAGGGAAAAGTAAAACAGATTGGTGTAAGTAATTTTCCATTGTCGATGGTTAAAGAGGTGATCGAAGATTACAGAATTCCTATTTTTGCAAATCAAGTAGAATATCACCCATTTTTAGGGCAATTTGATCTTCTGGATTACAGCTATGATGGTGATTTTTTGCTTACAGCGTACAGTCCACTTGCGCAGGGACGAGTGTTAGATCAAGAAACATTGATCTCTATTGGTAAAGAGTATGGCAAAAGTGCTGCCCAAATTTCACTTCGATGGCTTATTGAACAAGAGAATGTCATTGTTATCCCAAAAGCTTCAACTCATGAAAAATTAGTTGAAAATCTTGATATATACGATTTTGAACTTTCTGATGAACATTTTGAGACAATTGATCAGCTAGAGAAGAACAATCGAATCGTTAATCCCACATTTGCCCCGGATTGGGAGTCTTAATGGAACTATTACTTTAGCGATTCAATTAATCTTAGTAGTAATAACTGCTTATTGAGCTGATTAAAAAATACTGTGAAGTATCGTCAACTCTGAAATATTCAAATCAAAGATTCAAATGTTAAAAACATCAGATTATTTTATTATTGGTGCGGCTTTAATTTCCATGATACTTTCTATCTACTTATGGTTTTTAGTTGATAAAGAGGCCGGACTATTTGTTGGTATCTGGGTACCATCAATACTGGGATTTGGGGCTTATTTTAAGATTCTTAAATACCGGAGCCAATTATGAGTATTCCTTACATTTTTACATCCGGAATCATTGTGGTGATATTGGTATTAATCGGAATCATGTACACTTTCCGAGAATTTAAGGAGATGGAAAGAAACCCCGGGCAATACCGCAGGGATCGAACTGACGACGCAAAAGTGAACAGAGATTAAATATATTCTGGCGTGATCTTTTATATTTAAATCTTATCTTAACACTGTTCAAGTAAAGATTTTGCTAAATGATTTGGGAAAATAGTTCCTATTTATGGTTGTTGTTTTTACTTCCTCTGATTTATAGCGGCTACTATTGGTATAAACAGAAAATTATTGACAGGAGATCCTCCTATTTTGATGATCGATTATTGAATCAACTGTTGAATAATCATTGGAAATTTGGAGATAAAGTTAGATTGTATACGCTTTTAACAGCATCCCTTTTTTTTATTCTGGCACTTGCCGGACCTAAAATCGGTACTGAAGTAAGAGAGGTTCAAAAAAGAGGACTCAATTTAATGGTTGCGCTCGATCTCTCAAGAAGTATGAATGCGGAAGATCTAAATCCAAATCGATTGAGTAAGGCGAAATTCGAATTAAACCGATTAATAAACCGATTGCAAGGCGACCGTGTCGGATTAGTTGTTTTTACAGATGAAGCATTTATACAAGTGCCTCTTACAACAGATTATTCTGCGTTCAGAATGTTGATGGATATAGCCAACACGGAACAGATGCCATCAAATGGTACCAATTTCAGATCGGCAATGCTAAAATCCATAGAAGCCTTTGAATCTATAGATAATCAGAACAACGCTGCAAATGTTCTGCTTTTTATGGGAGATGGTGAAAACCATGGACCCGACTATGATACGGCGTTAAATCGACTGGTTGAAATGGGAGTATTTGTTGTAACGGTTGGTTTGGGAACACCAGAAGGGGGGCCGATTCCATTGTATACCTCGGGTGGACAATTAACCGGATATGCACGAGATTCGGAAAATAATACTGTGATTACCCAATTGGGATCGGAAGCAATGAGGGATATTGCAGCAAAAGGCAGGGGTGAGTATTACGAAATACAGAGCGGCAGAGATAATATTGAACCCTTTTTTTCCAAGTTAGATGAACTTGAACGAGGTGAATATTCAACTCAGGAATTTGCTGATTATAAAAACCGGTATCAGATTTTGCTTATGATAGGAATATTCTTTTTTATGCTTTCCCTGTTTTTTCCGGATAACAAATCAGACCGGGATTTAGTATCTAAATCGTTTTCTGAGGCTAACTGAAGTTAATAGATGATAAAATTATTTGTTACCGATTTAGATGGTTGCATCTCTTTCCCATTTCAGGCACCGATATGGGAGAATGTCTCACAGATTCGAAAGCTTAATGAAGAGAGTCGGTCAGATAAATCAATTCCGGCCCTTTCTATCTGTACCGGCAGGCCATATCCATATGCTGAAGCTGTTGCACAATGGCTGCACGTTGATATACCCTTTATCTTTGAGAGTGCCGGACTCTATCTCTGGAATGGAAATTATATTAAAACCGCATTGAAAGATGAAAAAATGGATTTAATTCCCATCAATGAGTTGAGGAACTGGATTCAAAATGATGTTCTTCCTTCTTTTCCATCTGCTGCAGTTGAATTTACAAAAAAAATGGATGCAGGGGTTGTGGCAATGGAAAAAAGTGTGATCGATGAAATTCATCTTTTAATAAAAGAGAGAGTAGAGGAGTCTTACCCAATGTTAGAAATACATATTACTGATGTGTCAGTTAATGTATTACTTGGTGGTAATAATAAATTGCAGGGTATGAAATTATTGGCTGAAGAACTCAACATCACTCTCGATGAAATCGCCTATATTGGTGATACAGGAGGAGATATTCCTGCTTTAAAAGAAGTCAAAATGGCTTTTTGCCCAACCAATGCTACCCGGGCAGTAAAGGATGTAAGTAGAGAAATGAGCGGTAAAACTTCTGATGCTGTATTGGAAGCTTATAATGAAGTTATTAAATACAATCGCGCATTATTGTAAATACAATGTATTTTCAATGACTTTTGAGGCTATTCAGCAATGATGAATACGATACTGGTGTTGAAACACGGTGATTATAATTGACTATAGCTGGCTGATGTAGGGAGTTTAGTATTCTTAGGTTAGATTTTTTGTCTTATCAATCGACTCATCAGACATTTTTTGATGATAAAGCTCTAGTTTATCCTCAATACTTTGATCCTCAATACTCAAAATTCTCAATGCGAGCAGGGCAGCATTCAATGCTTTTCCTATAGCAACGGTTGCAACCGGTACTCCATTAGGCATCTGGACGATAGAGTAAAGACTGTCAAGGCCGCCCAATGCACGGGTTTGAACCGGGACTCCGATTACGGGAAGTGTTGTATAAGCGGCCAGCATGCCCGGCAGATGGGCAGCGCCCCCTGCGCCGGCGATAATGGTTTTAAGCCCCCTTTCTCGAGCTGTTAGGCCGTATTCAGCCATTAAATCAGGTGTTCTGTGAGCTGAAACAACTTTTGTTTCAAATGAAATCCCGAATTCATTCAAAATTTCCGCTGCTTCCTTCATCGTGGGCCAATCACTGTCACTCCCCATTACAATACCAATCATTGGTTTATTAGCCATTCTGTTTCTCTTCTTATATTAATTATTCAAATATTTATATGCTGATTTATAAAATTTACAAGAAATATAGGCATTCTGACAGATTCATTTTAGATTAAATGAACATTTTGAGTCTGAAATGACACCATTCATAAATCTAAAATGAATAGTAGAAAGGGTTAAAAAATGAATTACAAAGCAGATGTAGCCATTGTAGGCGGAGGGTTAGCAGGTATTTCAGCTGCTATCGAACTGCTTGATCGCGGAAAACATGTTTTGATTCTCGACAGAGATGTAGAAAAGGAGTTTGGCGGGCTTGCACGATGGTCGTTTGGCGGTATCTGTATGATAGGAACTCCGGAACAGAGAAAGATGGGTATTAAGGATCGCCCGGATCTTGCTCTGAGAGATTGGCATTCATTTGCCCAGTTTGAAGAAGATGCATATTGGCCAAAAAAATGGGCTGAATTTTACACTGAGAATACCATTGATCAAATTTATGAGTGGTTAAAAAGGAAAAATGTCACATTTTTAAGTATGGTGAACTGGCCGGAACGGGGGCTTTTTGTACCTGGGAATTCAGTACCCAGATGGCATATTACATGGGGGACAGGCCAGGGTCTGATTGAAGCCTTGATTCATCATCTTGAAAACCATCCGAATCGTGACAAATTAACGATTAAATTTAGACATCGGGTTGTCGGATTTGAGTCCTCGGATGGCCGTATAACCGGATGCAGAGGTGTTCTAGAAGAAACAGGCGCTGAATTTCTTGCAACTGCAGATGCAGTTATTGTTGCAGCTGGAGGGATTTGTGGTGATTTGGATTTGGTTAAAAAAAATTGGTACAAACCCTGGGGCGATCCACCGAAAAAGATGCTGACAGGATCGCATCAGTATGCAGATGGAGATTTGCATCGGTATGTTGAGAAAGCCGGAGGGAATCTGACGCATATGGAAAAACAATTTCATTATGCTGCCGGAATACATCATCCGAATCCTCGAAAACCACACCATGGTTTGAGTTTGGTTCCTCCAAAATCAGCTTTATGGGTCAATGCGAATGGGAAACGAATTGGCCCGGTACCATTGGTAACTGCCTATGATACAAGATATTTGGTAGAGCAGATTTGCAAACAACCCGGAGGATATTCCTGGCAGATTCTGAACAGGAAGATTATGGAAAGAGAACTTGCGGTTTCGGGGTCTGAGTATATGACAGATTTTAGGGATAAAAAGAAACTGGGAGTGATAAAAACACTTTTATTCGGCAATAAACCACTCACGAATAGATTACTTCATGAGAGTATTGATATCGTGACAGCTACTTCGGTTTCGGAATTGGCAGCAAAGATGAATCAACTTCATGGGGATGAATCTGTAGATGGGCATTTACTTGAATCGGAGGTGAGATCTTATGATGAAAATATAGCAAGAGGCAAGAAGTTTATGAATGATGATCAATTACGTCGTATAGCTCACCTCAGACAATTTATTGGCGATCGTTTACGGACTTGTAAATTTCAAAAGATTGACGAACCAAAAGCTTATCCATTAATTGCTATTCGTGAATTTATACTGGCTCGTAAGAGTTTGGGCGGGATTCAGACCGATCTTAAATCAAGAGTGTTGCGACCGGATGGGGATCCGATTCCGGGACTTTATGCAGCGGGGGAGGCTGCCGGATTTGGTGGAGGTGGCATCCATGGACTCAGATCATTGGAGGGGACTTTTCTGGGTGGGTGCATCATGACCGGAAGAGTAGCCGGCAGATCAGCCGGATGATAGTAACCATATATAATTATTTTATATAAATATCTTAAATAACTACATTTCAATTACTTAATATATTTTAATATGAAAAAAACAGGCGCTTGGTTGGTGGTACATGCTTTAGAGCAGGTAGGAATAAAATATACGTTTGGGATACCGGGAGTACACAACACAGAGATTTATGATGAGCTTAATAAATCGAAAGGAATAGAGCCTGTTTTGGTAACGCATGAAGGTGCCGGCGCTTTTATGGCGGATGCTATAAGTAGAACAACAGATGGGATGGGTTGCATGGTTATTGTTCCGGCCGCAGGTATGACTCATGCATTGAGTGGAATTGGCGAAGCCTATCTGGCCGGAATTCCAATGTTAGTTATTTCGGGAGGAATCCGAACGGATACCGGCCGGTCATACCAACTCCATGATATTGATCAACACGCAATTCTGGCCGGTATAACCAAAAAGAGTTGGAAAGCATTAAAACATGATGACATCATCCCCATGATCTACGAAGCTTATAATTTGGCTTTATCCGGTGAGCCGGGTCCTGTATTTGTAGAAATCCCTGTTAATTTACAGCTATTTAAGGGTGAAATTTCAGATATTCCGAATTACAAGAGAAATAGGATTGTTCCGCATATCGATAAAAAAGAGATTGTTGAAGCGGCAGAGTTGTTGAAAAAGGCTAAAAATCCGGGAATATTCGCTGGATGGGGTGCTCGGAATGCATCTGAAGAGATTGGAGAGATTGCGGAGAGAATTGCAGCACCGGTGGCGACTACTTTACAAGGATTGAGTGTTTTGAGTGGTTCTCACCCCCTTCATACCGGTATGGGAATTGGCAAATATGCTGTCCCTTCATCTGAAGAAGCTTTTCAGAATTGTGACTGTTTACTGGCAATTGGCACGCGATTTGGCGAAATAGCGACGGGGAGTTTCGGTATGAAAGTGCCCAAGCGTCTCATTCATGTAGATATCAATCCAAATGTGTTTAACAAAAACTACCCTGCTGAAGTTACAATAACCGGTGACGCAAAAGAGGTACTACAAAACCTTTTATCACAATTAGAAGGTATGGATAATCGCAGTGATCGATTAGATCCATTAAAAAAGAGAATTAGCGATGCAAAATCAGCATACCAAAAGGAGTGGGAAGATGCATCCATTGTAGATAAAGTAAATCCGGGTTTATTTTTTACAGAGCTGAGACGGCAATTAAAAGATGATGCTATTGTGACTGTTGACGATGGAAATCATACTTTTTTAACTGCCGAGCTATTTCAGGTCAGAACTCCATCACATCTGATATCTCCGACAGATTTTAATTGCATGGGGTATTGTGTTCCGGCGGCAATTGGAGCTAAAATAGGGAATAGAAACAAGGAAGTGGTTGGAATAGCAGGAGACGGGGCTTTTTTGATGACCGGAATGGAACTCTTAACGGCTACTATGCTGAATTTAGGTGTCATTATTATGGTATTTAATGATGGAGAACTATCACAAATTTCTCAGGGACAGGAGATACCATATAACCGAAAAGTTTGTACCCGGTTGGGAAAAGTTGACCTGGAAGGCGTTGCTATTGCGACCGGTTCACAATATTTGAGAATGGAGATAAATAGTGATATCCAGCCGACTATTAAAAAGGCGCTTCAATTCGCTTCCAAACATGTACCTGTTATCGTTGATGTCAATATTGATTACAGTAAAAAAACCCGGTTTACAAAGGGTATTGTAAAAACGAATTTGGATCGATTTCCGATGGGAGAGAAAATCAGATTTATATCGAGGGCAATAAAGAGAAAAATTACAGGATAAAACTCTAAACTGTTAATTGTTCGATGAATTAGTCCTGATTATTGCTCCAAGAGCCTTTATTCATCAGAAATGGATGCTTTTTTGCCGGCTAATCGACCTGTAACCCACGCCCAATAAAAGTTGAATCCACCAATTCGGCCAAACAGATCAAGAATTTCACCGCATAGATAGATACCGGGCAAAGAACTCAATTCCAATGAAGAAGTATCAATAGATTCCAATGGGATACCTCCGCCGGTAACTTCCGCCTTTTTATACCCTTCATGACCTGATACCGGCAACGGAAACTGTGTGAGCAGAGTTAACAATTTTTTCCGTTTCTCCTTTTTTAAATTATTGCAGTAGTCATCGGTAATATTTGCCTTTTTACAGAGAAGATCTGCCAAACGGGATGGTAACTCTTTTGCAACAATGTTCCTGACAAGCCCTTTTTCGTCCTGTAAGGTACGATCCCACACTTCACGGCTCATACCATTCCAATTCACTTTAAACTCGGGCAAGGGTTTATTTTGATCGATCTGGGTAACTGCAAGGTGAGAGATATCAAGAATAGCAGGGCCGCTAAACCCTCTATGAGTAAAAAGAAATCCACTTCGATTTGAAGATGTATGCTTTTTATTGTCTATATAGACATCTATTTCAACATTAAGAGAAATCCCCGCAAGTGAGGTAAAATCTGAATCATTTGTAGTGAGTGGAGTCAGTGCAGCATAGAGTAGTGTATGATCCATTCCAAGTTGTTTGAGAGCTTTATGTCCCATGCCATCCGTACCAATTGTAGGGATCGAAAGACCCCCGGTAGCAATGATAATTGCATCTGCATCAAATACATGTTCATTACTTGTATGTACACGCCATAGATGGTTCTTTTTTTCCAATCGTTCAAGTGCGCAATTATATCTGAATTTCACCCCGGCAGAGAGAGCTTTTTTAACCAGTAGATTACGTACTTCTTTTGCCGAATTACTTTTAGGAAACCATTTATTGGTTTCAATTTCGCAATCCATTTCCAATTCTATTTCATCCTTAAACCATTGTATACACTCTTCAAGGCTCCAGGATTTAAAGATATTTTTCATTCGATTTGCAGAAGATGAGGTGTGATAATCCTCGTAATTCATAACTACCGGGAGCACATTGCACCTTGTACCTCCCGACATCAGAATTTTTTTTCCGGCTTTATCTGTACGTTCCAAAATGGTTACATCTGCACCATTTTCAGCAGCAAATATAGCAGCAGTGAGTCCGGCAGCCCCGGCACCGCATATTAAAACTCTTTTTTTACTCATCAGAAATTATCGTCTTATCCGTATTGTAGATGAAAATAAATGATCCTGTTCGGTTTGATCAAAAAAGAGGAATTAACTAAGAATTAAAAATATCAGTCCAATGATAGCCGGCAGTGCCTGAATGAAAATGATCTTCTTATTTACGGTTATGCCTCCATACAAACCGGCAATAACGACGCAGAGCAGGAAAAAGAATTTAAAATCGAAACCGGCATCACCCTGGGAAATACCCCATAAAAGTCCGGCTGCTAAAAAACCATTATAAAGCCCCTGATTTGCAGCCAGTGTTTTGGATGCTGCAGCTTGTTCTCTGTTTTGACCAAATGCTCGCAACCCTGCCGGCTTATCCCAAAGAAACATTTCCAGTATCAAAATATAAATGTGTAGGATAGCGACGCATAGGATGATGATTGTTGTAATTATTTCCATGAGTTCAGATTACTACTTCAAAGTATTCATTATTACAACACAGACTGCTGATCTTAGTAAGATACTAAGGGAGAACTGATAAAACTTTTTTAAAAAGCTACCGTGACACTCCACTTTTTATAGCAGCTTCTTTAACAGCACGAGAAACCCTTCGAACCACCTGTTTATTAAAGACGCTCGGTATGATATATTCTTCACTGAGATCTTTTTCATCGATCTGATCGGCAATAGCCAAAGCGGCCGCCAGTTTCATCTCTTCATTGATATCCGTAGCCTTTGCATCGAGTGCACCTCTGAATATACCCGGGAAAGCCAAAACATTATTTATTTGATTCGGATAATCACTACGGCCTGTTGCAATGACTCTCGCGATGGTGTCTATTTCTTCCGGCATAATTTCGGGATCCGGATTTGCCAGTGCAAATACAATTGGGTCACGGCCCATTTTTTCCACGGCTTCTTTTGGAATACTATTGGGTCCGCTTACACCGATTAAGAGATCTGAGTTTTTTGTAGCATCAAGTACAGACCCGTCCATATTATCCGAGTTAGTATGTTCTGCCAGCCATTTTTTACTATCATTTAACTCTGGCATTCGATTTCGGCTGATGATACCGGTACTGTCACAACATAATATCTTTTTGACGCCGGCATTCTTCAATATTTTTATAATTGCAACTCCTGCTGCTCCTGCACCTACAATTACAACATGTATATCTTCTAATTTTTTATCTACTAATTTAAGAGCATTAATCGTAGCTGCCATCACAACCACGGCCGTTCCGTGTTGATCGTCATGAAATACAGGGATATCCAACGACTCTTTTAGCCTGTCTTCGATTTCAAAACACCTCGGGGCACTTATATCTTCCAGGTTAATTCCGCCAAAGCCCGGTGAGATCCATTCAACAGCTTTGATGATTTCATCTACATTCTGTGTATTTAGACAGATCGGATAGGCATCTATATCAGCAAATTCTTTGAAGAGCATTGCTTTTCCTTCCATGACCGGCATAGCGGCTTCCGGGCCAATATTCCCCAATCCTAAAACAGCTGAACCATCACTTACAACGGCAACTGAATTTTGTTTGATTGTGAGTGTGTTCGCCTTCTCCTTATCCTCAGCAATAGCGCGACAAACACGCCCTACACCCGGTGTATATGCCATTGAAAGAGCATCACGGGTATCTACCGGCACCTTATTTTGGATGCGAATTTTACCCCCTAAATGGAGCAAAAAAACCCGATCAGATACATTTCTTACTTGTATCCCTTGAATTTTTTTAATTTCAGTTACAATCTTTTTTGCATGAACATCATCACTCGCACTTACAGTGAGATCCCTTACCTTGTAATTACCTTCAACTTTAACAACATCAACAGCCCCCGGATCTCCCTTCATGTCAGCAATCGTATTCAGAACTTTTGCAAGCATACCGGGTTTGTTTTCAATATAGAGACGCATTGTAAAACTATAACTGACTGTAGGCTGGATCTCACTCATCGATACGGTAGATTAATTTGATTGTTATTCAATTTTATAATGAATTTAAAGAGATCAAAAATATTACATTACTGTGAAATTCACTAACAAAACAATATTTAGAAGATTAAATACTGATTTACATATTCTACAGAATCGGTTCTGTTCGATTTGAATCTTTGATTGATTCACTAACTTACTAAATACGATCACTGAATGTAATGATGAAGGTTGTACCTTTATTTACGCTGCTTTTCACTTCTATCTTTCCACCCAAACCTGTTATGTGATTATGAACCAGATAAAGTCCAACTCCCTTGCTCTCCGGGTGTTTATGAAATGTTTGATGTAATTTAAATATTTTATCTTTGACCTCGTCTATATTCATGCCCATTCCATTATCTGACACAATAAGGCGTTTATCTCCATTGTGAATTTCAGTATAGATAGAAATAACAGGCGGAAGATTACTTTTTCTGTATTTAATCGAATTGGAAATCAAATTGAGGAAAATGCTTTCCAGCTTTGATCGATCAAAACGAATAGTATTGAATTCAGAAAAGTCGGAGTGAATGGATGTTTTGTTACGTTCTATCAGAAATCGAATAGGAGGGAGCATATCATTCAGGCATTGCTCAATATCGATATCCTCGATCGTTGACTGAATACCGTGTTTGTCGCTCAGAACATTCAGATAATTATTTAGAGTCAGAGCAAAATTTTCTCCGGTTGATTTAATAACATTTAGAAGTTCTTTTGTTTGTTGATCCTGAATTTTTGAAGTATCGAGCAGATCAAAACTCATAATGATACTGCTTATTGGCGACCTCAGATCGTGTGATGTAGTTAACGCCAATTGTTTTAACTGATGATTCACTTCCGTAAAATCTTTAAGAAGTTTTTGTCTCTCTTTTTCAAGGAGTTTTTTATGTGTGATTTCTTTTGCAACGGCAAAAACCAATTTTTCTTTCTCAATTGGCATTGCGGTCCATGCAAGCCATATGTATTCCCCGTCCTTTTTTAAATATCTGTTTTCATGATAAAAAAGCGGATTCGATTTTTTCATGTTTTCCCGAGTTTCTGATGTTAATTTTTGATCATCGGGATGAATAAAATCATCAATCGGAGTTGAATACAATACATCTTCAGAATACCCCAGCAACTTGGACACAGCCGGATTTACTTTTTTGAAGTATCCATCATAACCGGCAATACAGAGTAAATCCGGGGATAAATCAAAAAATCGTTTGTAGTCAAAATCTGTCTCACTCATGAAAAAAAATCGTTAGATCATTAAATTTAGTCTGGGGTTATAATATATCATTTTAGATTTTTATCCATTTGTATTTAGCAGAGTTAATTTCTTAAAAAGAATAAAAGTGAACATCGGCCTTCAATTTCAATAGAGCTAGAAATTCAGGCCATTTTTTTAAGAAATTGGACTCCGGTTTTATTGAAGTAAGAATTAAATGGAGGATTCGTATCAATCAAGAGCATTTATTCACTATTAAAAAATATTTTGCATTTATATAATTTAATCTCTACATTTGTAGAAACAGCTCTAATAATGTAGAACAATGAAACTATCAAAATCTGAAGAACAACTGATGCAGTACATCTGGAAATGCGAAAAAGCATTCATGAATGAACTGCTTGAGATGTATCCGGAACCGAAGCCTGCAAATACAACTGTTGCAACGCTTCTGAAAAGAATGAAGGACAAGAGGTTTATCGATTATAAACAGATGGGCCGATCTCGGCAGTATTTTCCAATCGTTAAAAAATCGGATTATTTTTCCCGGCATATCAACGGTTTGATAAAAAAATACTTTGATGATTCTCCCGCTACATTCGCCTCTTTTTTTACCCGTGAGACCGATTTAACCACGGAACAGCTTGAGGAGCTTCAAGATATCGTTGAAAAAGAGATAGAGAGGAGGGAAAAATGATAATATATCTGATATACTCTACAATCAGTTTAGGTCTTCTACTTCTATTCTATCACCTGATTTTGGAAAAAGAGAAGATGCACAGCATTAACAGAGGATTTCTGATCTTCAGTTTACTCTTCTCGTTTACCATTCCGATACTACCTGTAGGAATAATTGAGCTTCCGTCTGATGCTTTTAGCTTTTTTGATAATTTAAAAACTGAGAAAAGCGAAAATATTGTCATACAGGGAGAAGAGTGGTATGAACTTGATACTGAATCTGCCATGGCATCTAATCAGGGAACTGAATCGGCTTGGATCAATTTTCCGATGGCAGCATGGCTGATCTATATGATCGTCTCGAGTGGTATGTTTATACGCCTGATTCGAATTATTCATCGAATTCAATTAAGAACTGATCGAAGTGATAAAAAATTGTTTAATGGCACTGTAATCGTTCTTTTGAGAGAAGATAACACCCCTCATACGTTTTTAGGTAAAATCTTTTTGAACAAAAAAAGATACCTGAATGGAGAAATACCTCCCGAAGTAATCCTTCATGAGTTAACCCATGCCAGACAAAAACACTCACTGGATATTTTGCTGATTGAATTTCTGAAGATAATCTTTTGGTTTAACCCGCTACTTTATCTTTATAAGAAAGCCATCCTGTTAAATCATGAGTTTCTGGCTGATGAAGCAGTTCTTAAACAGGGTAATTCTGTGAAAAACTATCAAAAAGTACTGCTTAATTCATTGTTACTTCAGCCTTCACATGGCCTCTCGAGCAGACTGAACTACTCCCTAACTAAAAAAAGACTGCAAATGATGACTAAAACAAAATCTACCTTTCGTTCTGTTTTGAATTTATTGGTTGCTATACCTTTGATCGTATCCATTTCCTTGTTACCGGGCTGTGACTCTACTTCGCACAATCTATCACCGGATATTGAAACATCAAATGAATTGAGCATTGAAATTTTGGAAGATAGTTCTCTGATGGTGAATAGCAGTCGAATAACCTTACCTGAACTGGATAAATATTTGTCTGAACTTCCTGAACCTCCTAGGTTGGTACATCTAAAAGTAAATCCTGAAGCACAATTTGGAGTCATAACGGATGTACAGAAATTACTTCGAAAAACTGACGCCTTACGAATAAACTACTCTACAAGCAGAGATGATCAAAGAAATGAGCTCGATAAGGCTACAGATGCGTTCCTGGACTCGGCTAATCGATATATGGCGATAGACCCGATTCAGTCTAATATTGATAAGCTTGAGGAAATGTATGAAGAGGCATCAGAGCTGTATGATGCTATACAGGCAGTGGAAGTTAAAATCACAGATCCAAATGAACCCCCGCCACCACCGCGGCCTCCTCTGGTCCCATCACCGGAAAAACGTTTGAGTGCAAAAACCCTTGTATTGCCTGAGGCCCCTCCGGCTCCACCCGTACCGCCTGTTCCTGTGGAAGCCGAAAACTAAATACGGATACCCTCAGTAAACGTGAGTGCTTTTTCGTAGGTTTCATTCAGATCATCTCCCAACAACGTATAATGGGCCATCTTTCTCCCCGGTTTACTATGGAGTTTGCCATAGAAATGTAAATGTCCATTTGACTCAGACAGGGCTGATTCTGCATTTTCAATGGCTGCCGGACGCAAATCGGTACCTAACAGATTAATCATGACTGCAGCCGGTTTGGTAAGGCCGGCATCCCCCAATGGCAGCCCACAAACAGCCCGGACGTGGTTCTCAAACTGAGAAGTGATGCAACCTTCAATTGTGTAGTGTCCGGAGTTATGGGGACGGGGGGCTGATTCGTTGAGCAATATCTCACCGGTTGTTGTGAGAAAGAATTCAAATGCAAAGATACCTTTCCCATCAATAGCTTCAGTTGCCTGAAGCGCTAAATCCTGAGCTTTCTTTTGAACATCAACCGGTATCGGTGCCGGACTCTTTACCGCAACACATATATGATTCTTCTGAACGGTCTCACAACATGGGTAAACAACATGACCGGTTTCATTTCTGGCAACCTGTACAGCTAATTCATGAGTAAAATCAACGAAAGCTTCTGCCAGGATATCGTGACCTTTTAACCCTCCCAATTGCTCAAAGGCATCGATGGCTCCGGATTTATCCCGAACGGTTTTGTTCCCATATCCATCATATCCGCCTTTGGATGATTTAAGCAAAAAGGGCCACCCATTTTTAGATCCAAAATCAATCAAATCCTCTTCCGAATGAATGAGTGCATAGGGTGTGACAGGAATTCCGGCATTTTCAAATGTCTCTTTTTCAATCAGTTTATTTTCAATCAAAGCAAAACTATCCGGTGATGGCCAGATGGGTGTTTTGGATCGTTTCTGTAACTGATGAAGAACTTTTGAATCTATAAACTCATTTTCAAGTGTGATCACATCACACTGATCAGCAAATTCAAGCATCGATTCAACATCATCAAACGACCCGGAGTAGGAGTGAGGGGTCATGAATTGAACAGGCTCATCTTCCGGCCGATCGGAAAAAACAGCAACCTGTATTCCATATCTAAAAGCCTGAATAGCAGACATGCGGGCAAGCTGACCGGCCCCCAGAAATCCTATTACAAAGCCACTGGAAATAGGTTTTTTCATGAATATGCAGGATTTCTAAAAATTTAATCTTAGTTCATTGCCGTGAGACGTTCTGCTTCTGCAGAAAGTGCCATTACAGCATCTCTGTAAAGAGAACTGGGGTTATATCGAAATACCGCACCCTCAATGGTTCCGGTGATCTCTTTGAAATGAGCCAGATAATTGGCAATGGATAGGATATTATTATTCATATCAAAAATATCATCACCCACCCACCAGCGATTGATTGAGTAGGGAATAAACTGTGCAAACGACATTGCACCTGCATAACTGGATTTGAGCTCGAATACATCAATATTTTTTCTTTCAGTGAACTTTAAAAGCTCTTCCAGCTGCGCTCTGGCAAATTCAGCCCGATAATCTTCATTGTACATAGATACATATACATTCAATGGGTTAAAACGCCCGATATTTTTACCAAAATCAGATTCGATACCGATAATAGCAGCGATTACTGTAGCCGGAATATCGTACTCTGATTCTGCTTTCTTAAGCTGATCTGAATGGATTGCAATGAATTCCGGAATACGATCTCTTTTATCATTAAAACCCAAGATTCTTTGATACTCTTCCAGACTCAGGGTTCGTCGTTCAGCAGAGGTTTTAAATCGATCGCCAATTCCTTCATAAATTTCAAATCGTGAATCGGTTAATAACGATTCAAGCTCTAAATTTTGCGCTTTCATATAATCAACAAGCTGCTTGATACGATCATTATCCGTTTCAAGCACGGAGTTAGCTGTATCAATTTCATGGATCGGTTTTTCGTTACTCAGTGGATTCACCATGAGCATAAAGGAGAGAATTATGGAATAAATCATAAGATGTAATTTGATGATGCTGGGTTCTTGTAGATGATACTACATTAATACTAAATAATCAGACTGAAATCAATGCCAAATGCTATAATAAAGAGAATAATAACTACTTTTATCGGTGGGATTTTTATCAGCAAAAGGTTGTTCATTTTAGCATATTGTTATGGATATGCGGAATCAACATTAAAGAAGTGACTTTTTAATTAAAAAATATACCCATGAAACGACCCGTTCTACCACTCATTACTTTTTTCATCTTATTTATCACATTGACCGGATCTGTACAGATTGATCAACCTGAAACCCCACTTTCAATCGGTGTTTTTAAAAATTCATTGGATATGGGTGAGGTTTCACATTCCGGATCTGCTCATTATGATTCGGAAAACCAAACGTATACGATCTCCGGCAGCGGAAGTGGAGTGGGTGAAAGTGACGATGCATTTCAATTTCTATGGAATTCAGTGCAGGGCGATTTCATCCTGCGAGCTGAAGTTCATCATCAAAATCCATCAGAGAATGTAAACTCAGATATCGTCTATGGATGGTCGGTTCGAAATTCGCTTGGTTCAGACTCAGAAATGATGACGGTCTCTGTTTCTCCAACAAGTGGAGCATCAGCCTCTGTTAGGGCGGAAAAAGGCAGTACTGCTTCATCTTATACTCTTTTGAGATCATTCATTGATGTTATTCAGCTGGAACGGGTTAATGGAGTTTATACAGTTCGTTTTGGAGTATTTGGCGAACCATTAAAAGTTCAGGAAATGCCGGAAATTAATCTACGAAATGAAGTTCTTGCCGGACTTTTTGTTCACTCCAATGATCCGGATGAAGTGGCTGAAGTATCTTTCAGGAATGTTCGAATCGTCAAGCCATTTCCTGAAAATGAGCAGCGCTATCAACGATATTTAGGAAGCCGTATGGAGGTATTGGAAGTAGAAACCGGTTTGAGAAAGGTGTTATTTGAATCAGAACATTCCGTTCAGGCGCCAAACTGGACCGTGGATAATGAAAAACTCATCTATAATTCGAACGGTTATCTTTATAACTATGAGTTATCTACAGGGCAAATCACATATCTGAATACAGGTTTTGCAATAAGAAATAATAATGATCATGTGATCACATTTGATGGAGAACAGATTGCAATCAGTCATCATGTTGCTTCCGATAACAATCAATCCACCATCTTTATGTTGCCAATTGAAGGGAGTGATAACCCCCGTCAGGTGTCAAAATCCGGAGTGGGCCACTCATACCTTCACGGTGTATCTCCTGATAATCAAACGGTAATTTTTACAGGCTGGCGGAATAATAAATACGATCTATACGCTGCAGATGTAAATACCATGGAGGAGACTCAACTGACAGATACCCCATTTCTGGATGATGGATCAGAATATTCACCGGATGGTGAGTATATCTATTTTAACTCAAATCGAACCGGTGCAATGCAGCTCTGGCGCATGAAACCGGATGGCAGCGAACAGACTCAACTTACGTTCGATGAAAATTTTAATGATTGGTTTCCTCATATTTCACCGGATGGTGAAAAAATTCTGTTCATCAGTTATGGTACGGATGTAGAGTCTGGTGATCACCCGTTTTATAAGCATGTAACACTGCGAGTGATGCCCGTAAGCGGTGGGGAACCAACTATTGTTGCTTATCTGTACGGGGGTCAAGGGACAATCAATGTTCCAAGCTGGTCACCAGATAGTCGTTATGTCGCATTTGTAAGTAATTCAGGCAGATTTTATTGATGGATGAGTGAATCGATCAAATCTGTACTCATTATAGGTAAAGTGTGGCCTGAGTCACGTTCATCAGCGGCCGGGAGTCGTATGATGCAACTGATTGGTGTTTTTAAAGATCATGGATTTGAAACTCATTTTGCTTCAGCAGCCTCCAGCAGTAACTATTCTGATGATCTAACTATACAGGGTGTCGTTTGTCACAAAATAAAACTAAATGATTCATCTTTTGATCTTTTTGTGAAAAAGCTGAATCCAACAGTTGTGATGTTTGATCGATTCATGACTGAAGAGCAGTATGGATGGCGAGTGGCTGAACAGTGTCCGGATGCGATTCGCATATTAGATACGGAAGATCTTCACTCTTTAAGGGTCACCCGACAGAAATGTTTTAAAGAAGGAGTGCCGTTTCACCCGAAGTTAATGTTTCAAGAAGAGATTACTAAAAGAGAAATGGCTGCAATCTATCGCTCAGATCTTTCTATTGTAATTTCTAATTATGAGATGAAACTGCTGCTTAATACTTTTGAAATATCTGCACTCAATTTATGTTACCTCCCTTTTTTATTCGATTCTATTTCTGATTCGGATCAAAATGAGTTGCCAAAATTTGATGAACGGAATGGGTTTATGATGATTGGCAATTATCTTCATGATCCCAACCGAAATGCAGTTAAATGGCTAAAAAATGAGATTTGGCCACTAATTCGTTCACAGTTACCGGATGTAAACCTGAATATTTACGGTTCATATACTTCACCAAGAGAGCTGCAAATGCAGAACAGGAAGGAAGGGTTTTATGTGCATGGACGAGTGGATGATGTTAAGCAAGTAATCTCTCAATCCAAAGTAATGCTGGCACCGCTTCGTTATGGGGCAGGGTTAAAAGGTAAACTGTTTGATGCTATTCAATCGGGGACTCCATCTGTAACAACAAGCATAGGATGTGAAGGAATTTCGGATTCTGATCATTGGTGTGGCGCTGTTTGTGATGATCCCAAATCATTTGCGGATGCTGCTGTGAATTTATATTTGAATAAATCAGATTGGGGTAAAGCTCAAACAAAAGGTGTTTCTATTGTTAGGGATAGATTTTTGGTTAAGGACCATCTTCCGGATTTTATCAAAATATTAAATGGTTTGATTGAGAATATAAAAGCCCATCGCCAGAATCAATTTATAGGGTCTATGCTCATGCATCATACATTAGCAGGTAATAAATATATGAGCAAGTGGATAGAGGAAAAAGAAAAGCGTGGTAGTCTGTAGTCAATAGTATATTTGTTGGCAGAGGTGAATAGTCTCCGATATCAAACTTGGAGAGTGGATTCGATATTAGGAGGGGTGGGGTCTGAGATTTGATTAAATTTCTTCCCAAATACTTCGCATAAATTAGTAACTTCGGATGGCACTCTAAATAAGTCAGAAAGTTTGATCCATATGAGTAAATCGATTAGTGAAGTATCAATACGTACAAAGGGAATTCTACCGGTTCAAAAGTTAAAAATATTAGTTGAAGCAGGGATCATTTCGGGCAGTGAAGAATATCCTATTCAAGAGGATCAATTCCAGCCCAATTCAATTGATCTTCGCTTGGGTGAGGTTGCATACAGAGTACGCAGTAGTTTTTTACCGGAAAATGAGACGGTTCGCGAGAAAGTTAATAAACTCCATCAGTACACTTTTTCAATTAAGGATGGTGCCGTATTGGAACCAAATTGTGTATATATTATCCCCCTCCTTGAAAAACTGAGACTCCCTGCTTCACATCACCCGTTGCAAAAAAATCTGAATGGGAACGGGTCTGAAAATCAGGAAATTCGTCTTTTAGCTGAAGAAAACCTTACGGCTCGTGCAAATCCAAAGAGTACGACCGGTCGGCTCGACATCTTTACCCGTGTGATCACTGATTATTCTCATCGATTTGAAGAGATTGAACAGGGGTACCATGGACAACTCTATTTGGAAGTGGTCCCTAAATCTTTCCCGATTAAGGTCCGAACCGGTCAGCGTCTCAATCAGTTACGATTGCGACACGGAAATATGATGTTGAATGATCAGGATATCCTTCGAACTCATGGAAGTGATCCATTACTATTTCATGAATCCGGTGAGCCACTTTCTGTAGATGAGCTGAATGTAAATAATGGGCTTTTTATGAGTGTTAATTTGCATGGGAATCATGATGATATTTTGGGATACAAAGCTAAGAATCACCGGGATCTGATTGATTTGGATAAAATCAATCACTATGAAATATCAGAATTTTGGGAACCAATATATGCAAGCAGCAATGACCATTTAATTTTAGAACCGGAAGCATTTTATATTTTTGCGTCGCGTGAACGATGTAGAATTCCCATCCACCTGGCTGCTGAAATGATCGCTTATGATACAGGTTCAGGAGAACTTCGTACACATTACGCCGGTTTTTTTGACAGTGGGTTTGGAGGTACGATCGAAGATAAAGGTGCGCGGGCTGTTCTTGAGGTTCGATCCCATGATGTTCCTTTTTTAATAGAGCACGGGCAAACCTTTTGCAGCATGAAATTTGAGCCAAATACAGAGATTCCGGAATTTATTTATGGAACGGATATCAAAAGTAACTATCAGGGTCAAGGGTTGAAATTGGGTAAACATTTCAAGCAGGTTTAATTATGCCGGTAGACCAGTGCATTTGTCATGAAATTTCTTTTGCTGAAATAAAAAAAATTGCAGAGGAAAAAGGGTATACATCAATAGAAGAAATACAAATTGCAGGAATAAGCAGTACCCATTGCAAGATGTGTGAACCCTACATTCGGGCAATGCTTAAAACCGGCAAGACTTCATTTATTCCGGGGTTTCATTTAAAATAGGGTAGAAATGAATCTTTTTTATGCAGTTCCGAATGACATACAGCCATCCGGTATTACTATTCGTGATCAGGAAGCTGTTCATATTGTAAAAGTACTTAGGTTTCAACCCGGCGACCAATTGCATGTAACCGATGGAGTTGGGAATTTATATCTGTGTGAAATCAGAGATATTCAAAAAACAGATGTAAATTTATCTATTCTTGATAAAAAATCAGAAATCAGATCCACGCCTTTCACGACTCTCTGTATTGGTAATATCAAAAAACGGGATCGCCTGGAATTTGCTGCTGAAAAAGCAACTGAACTGGGTGTTGATCGCTTAATTATATTTAGAGGCGATCACAGTCAAAAAGATAAAATTCGGAAGGACAGGATTCAGTCAACAGTTCTTTCTGCAATGAAGCAGTCGGTCAGGTTCTTTTTGCCGGATATTATATTTGAGGATTCCCTGAAGAAGGTTTTAGAGTATCATAAGGAGGGAGACCTGTTGTTGATGGCGGATGAAACAACGGATTCAATACTCGATAATCATCGGAGTGAATATCCGGTTTTTATGATCGTTGGTCCGGAAGGGGGATTTTCAAAAAATGAGAGGGAACTTCTAAAAAATTATAATGCACACCGTTTGTCGCTTGGGAATAAACGATTGAGAACTGAAACGGCAGCCATTATTATGGTAGATCGATTTAAAAACCGGCAGTAAACCGGTTTTAAATTGAAGAAAAAATAACTGCGGATTAATTTTTATTGAAATCCGGTATATTTGAAACTTTTCCCTGTACAAACATTTCCAGTTGTTCTGCAGATCCCCATAAATCCATTGCAGCATGGAGAGCTTCATTGAAATAATCATTATTAATGGGGTAGAAGTACTCATTTCCCCAAACCATTCTGGCGATTTCGGCTTTTAAACGGCCATAGTTTAACTCTACTAACTCATCGTAAGACTCTTGAGACATGTAAAGAGTATCATCCTCTACGGTTGCTTCATCATACTCGTTATCAATTGTTAAACCACGTTCTTTCATTATTTCAAAAAATCGTTCTTTTTCACTTTCAGACCACTCAAAATCCTGTCGAAATGCTTGAAAATCATCTTTCCATTCTGCATTAAATTCGTCGCCGTATAAATCGAGATACTCCCTGACAAATTCAAAGTCGATTCGATTGAGAATCATGAAATTAAATAAATAATAGGAGTCTGAAATACTATCCTGTACCAGAAAATCCGGTACAATTCCCCCACCACCATACACTTCTCTGCCGGCAGAGGTCCTGAACCTCAAAGAATCCGGTACTTCGTCTCTAAACTCATTTGCGTCCATGGACGCATCAGCAGAGCGGTGATTGATTTCGAAACCATATTCTTCATTATTGCCATTAAATGGTTTTTGAATCAGTCTGCCTGATGGAGTAAGATACCTGGATATAGTAACCCTGATTACACTTTCATCAATCAATTCATACTGTTGCTGTACCAATCCTTTTCCGAATGTACGCCGGCCGACGATCAACCCGCGGTCATGATCTTGAATCGCGCCACTTACAATTTCACTGGATGAAGCAGATCCTTCATTAACCAATACTATGACCGGAAAATCTTTGAACACACCGTCTCGTCTCGAAAATACTTCTGAGTTAAATCTGCTATGGCGGCTTTTAGTAGATACTAACCGTGTACCTCGCGGGAAAAATTCCTCAGAGATAGAAATTGCTTGTCCTAAAAATCCGCCCGGATTATTTCTGAGATCAATGATTACACGTTCCATACCAGAGTCAATTAAATCAGCTGCGGAAGCCAAAAACTCTTCGTGTGTGGTAGCCGCAAATCGGTTGATTTTTATATAGCCTGTACGGTCATCCATCATATAATGGGCGTCCACAGTAGTAAGCGGAATATCATCCCGGACGATTGAGAAATTTATTGTTCGATCATTACGCGGTCTTTTTACTTCTATATCAACGGAAGTTCCTTTTTCACCTCGCAACCTTGTCATGACATCTTCGTTTGAATAGCCTATAGAGCTTGTATCATTAATAGATATGATACGATCACCGGATCTGATTCCAAGTTGATCACTGGGTCCGCCAGAAATCGGAGTGATTACCGTGATGGTATCCTGAAGAATATTAAACTGAATTCCAATCCCCTGAAAGCGCCCGGAAAATTGTTCCATCATCCGTTCACTGTCCTCCGGTTCAATATAGACGGAGTGTGGATCCAGTGTAGAGAGCATCTGTTTGATGGAGTTCTCTACAACTTTTGACATATTTGTTTCTGGATAATTATTAGCTACATACAGATATGCTTCTTCATACTTATTATATGAATCCCTGAAATTCTGAACATTAAAATTCTGGTTCAAATCGATGGGTGTCCCGTCAAAACTGAGAGTACTGTCATCGATCGTATTAATAATTCCCAGAATACTTTCCCTGAATAGCTCATTAAGATCCGTTTCCCCAAAATAATTATCTACAACTCTTCTCTGAACCTGTAAGTATTTATGAAGATTATCCTGATGATATCCGTTATTAACGACGACGGGGTCAACGCCGGCCAACCATACAAATGAGAGAATGAATAGTAGAGCGATTTGAGGGGCTATAAATTTTTTCACGGTCATTAATTTTTGATACTAATTTAAATAACGCTGTTCTATATTCGAGCGATTTTGAAACTTATATACTATTAACGTAAATATCTTAAAAACGTTTCTTTATTTATCTATCAAATGTTAAAATATATAAATTGCACTTTGTAACAAAGAAGCTTGGCAACGATTTAGGAATGAGTTACAGTATGTAATGACTCAAATCCTTGTCTTTGACCAATCCATCCAGCTGTTTATTCACATATGCTTTATCAATGGTAACCTGCCCGCTCCCTATATCATCAGGGACTGCAAATAGTAATTCTTCAAGCAAAGAGGAGAGGATGGTATGTAATCTTCTGGCCCCAATATTTTCTACCTGTTCATTCACTTCCGCTGCTATTTTGGCGATTTCTCTAACGGCATCAGTTTTAAAATCAATTGTAACTCCTTCTGATTGCAACATCGCCTGATACTGTTTGGTAAGTGCATTTTTAGGCTTTGTTAAGATGTTGAAAAAATCTTCTTCTGTAAGGGAATCAAGTTCAACCCGTATAGGGAAACGCCCTTGCAGTTCAGGTATCAAATCTGATGGTTTAGATACATGAAATGCACCGGAACCAATAAATAAAATGTGATCGGTTTTAACGATTCCATGTTTTGTGTTCACTGTGCTGCCTTCAACAATTGGAAGAAGATCGCGCTGTACACCTTGTCTGCTTACATCTGAACCACCCCCACGATTCGAGTTTGAATCACTGGCTACCTTATCAATTTCATCAATAAATACGATACCTTGATTTTGCACTCTTTCAAGCGCTTCCTGAACAGCGGCTTCATGATCAATCAATTTTTCTGATTCCGTTTCGATCATTACTTCCCGGGCATCTTTAATAGGAAGTGTTCTTTTGCTTTTTTTGCCGCCTTTGGTCAGGTTCCCTAACATATCCTGTAGGTTTACGCCCATCTCTTCCATGCCTTGTGGGCCAAAGACCTGCATCATAGGTGTTTTTTTAGAGTTTACTTCAATTTCAATTTTACGATCTTCAAGCTCACCGTTTTTAAGTTTTTCTCTGAAACGATCTCTCGTACGTTCATTCAGTTCATTATCTGACGCTGTATCCGGGTTAAAACCAACTTCAGAACTGTTTGATGCATTTGTGACCGGTTTTTTACGGACCGGAGGGATTAAAATATCTAATATTTTTTCTTCAACAATCTGCGCTGCTTTCTCCTTAACGCGCTCTTGCATCTCCAATTTCACCATATTCAGGGCAAGGTCTGTTAAATCACGAATCATAGACTCAACATCTCTACCCACATAACCCACTTCTGTAAATTTAGATGCTTCTACTTTGATAAAGGGAGCTCCTGAAAGTTTTGCGAGTCTTCGTGCAATTTCAGTTTTACCAACACCTGTAGGCCCAATCATTAAAATATTATTTGGAATGATCTCTTCTCGAATTTCAGGATCTGACTTTAATCGTCTCCATCTGTTACGAAGAGCAATGGCTACAGATCTCTTTGCATCTTTTTGTCCTACAATATATTTATCTAACTCTGATACAATCTGTCGAGGCGTTAGATTTTGTTCGGGTAATAATTTCATGGTACTACTCAATATCTAAGATGGTCAAATTATGATTTGTATAAATGCAGATATCTGCGGCAATATTCAGCGATTTTTCTACAATCTCATTCGCTGACAGTGATGGCGCACTTTCTTTTAAAGCACGGGCAGCTGCAAGTGCATACGACCCGCCGCTACCAATTGCCAGGATTTGATCGTCCGGTTCAATAACATCTCCCTGACCTGAGATCAGCAGAGTTGTTTCACTATCCATCACAACCAATAAGGCTTCGAGTTTTTGCAGAAATTTATCTTTTCGCCACTCTTTTGCCAACTCAACAGCGGCACGTTGTAAATTGCCGTTATAGGCACTTAATTTTTCTTCAAATTTTTCAAAAAGGGTAAAAGCATCAGCCGTTGATCCTGCAAAACCGGCCAATATTTTACCTTGGTTTAACTTTCTTACTTTTTTAACGGTGGATTTCATTACGGTCTTATCCATTGTTGCCTGACCGTCGCTACCCATCGCTGCTTTACCGTTGTGGATGATACCTACAACGGTTGTCGCATGAATTTTATTCGAATTCTTCATATATAAATACTTTACGCCTAAGCATCTATAAAGATGCATCAACGCTATTTAAGATTGGGTCTGTCTTTTGGGCCTTGATGGTCTTTTGGGACGAGAGGGTTTCCCCGACGAGTTATCTGAGTCATCATCTCTTTTGTAATAGTCGAGTGTTGTATTCTCTTTTTTTATCTCGATTTCATTCTGTTGTTCCTGATGAGCTGCTAAAATCTCATCCAGTGGCTGTCCTTGCAATACTACATCTGTTATTTCCAATTCAGATCCGGAAAGAGTGGCTTTAAACTCATTCAGCGAGATAGTTTCATCTGCAATAAATGTGATTCTAACTTTATAGGTAAGCATCCACTTCCATCTCTGACTAAAGAATCCTTTACATAAAAAAGATCGCAGATATGGATTTACATAGATATCAACAGCTCTGTACTCCGTGCTAAACTTGAATTTACTGATCCAGCTCTCAACATCTGTAACAATTGTATTCTGGCTTACTACGGTACCTGTTCCACCACACATAGGGCAAACTTTGGAAACGGAATTAACCACACTGGGTCGAATACGCTGCCGTGTAATCTGTACTAAACCGAAATCACTCATGCCAATAACATTTGTTTTGGCTTGATCTTTTTTGAACTCTTTTCTGAGTTCATCATATATTTTCTTACGGTTTTTATTGTCCCGAAGGTCAATAAAATCAACAACGATGATGCCGCCGATATCTCTTAATCGCAGCTGTTTCGCGATCTCTCGGGCCGCTTCTAAATTAGTTTTAAGAGAATTGTCTTCTTGTTTTTCCTTAGCCGCGTAAGGTCCGGAGTTAACGTCAACGACATACATCGCTTCCGTTTGTTCAAAAATGAGGTATCCGCCGGATGGCATCCGCACTCTCGGGCTAAAGATTGAATTCACATCCTGGCCTATGTTCACATGGTCAAAGATATGATCTTTCCCTTTATAGAGTTGAACGGAGGGAAGCATTTGTGGTGCTATTTGTGATACATAACTTTTAATCGATTTGTAGAGCTGATAATCATCAATCAAGACCCTGTCATAATGTTTTGCAAAAAGATCCCGTATCAGGCTCTCTGTAATATCCAAATCCTTATAGAGCAGTGCAGGTGGTTTTGCCGTTTCGAGTTTATTGAGGATGCGTTCCCATTTTTGAAGAACAGTTCTCATATCCTCTTCAATCGACTCTTTGTCCTGTCCCTGTGCAACGGTTCTCACGATGACACCAAAACCTTCCGGCAGCATACTACCTACAGTGCTTTTAAGCCTTTTTCTCTCTTTCCCGTTATTAATTTTTTTCGAGATCGCAATATATTCTCCCATCGGGATCAGTACTAAAAATCTTCCGGCAATGGTTATATCAGTAGAAACTCTTGGCCCTTTAGATCCTATAGGCTCTTTAACAACTTGAACCAAAAGATTCTGGTTGTTTTTAAGCATTTTTCCGGCCAGAATCTGCTTGTCGTTGTTAGAGAGTTTGTTGAATTTCTTTAGCTCTTCCTTAGCGGATCCTGGAATACTTTTCTCTCCATTGAGCATCATGATATAGCTGCCGAGATGATCTCCGGCATCAGAAAAGTGGAGGAAGGCATCTTTTTCCATGCCTACATCAATGAAACCGGCACGGATACCACTCATTACTTTATGGACACGGGCAAAATATATATCTCCAACAGTACGCTGATTCTCTTCAGATTCTATGAATAATTGGGCTAATTCGCCGTTTTCCAGTAAAGCAACTCGTGTCTGTTTGCCAGACGAGTGAATAATAATTTGGTTCTTCATGTAAAAATTGAAATTTCATAAGCAATTCGCGAGATTTTTTTTCAAAAAAATCATTAAACGCCCCTTTACAGATCGGCCGTTTCAAATCCCTGAATAGATGGGGATCGTTGCCGATAGGTAGAGTGCGATTTGCCTCTGTGTTAGAATTCTTGTTATAAAAAGTTTTGGGCGTGTGAATCCAGTTGCCATTATTTGGTTCAAAACACCTTTCTGAGCGAATAATCGCTTCAAGAGGATAAAAGAAATGGAAAAAGGTAATGAGTAAAGTATTGAAAAAATTTTCTTTCAGAATCATGTATATATTGTATTCACACAAAATATGGTAATCATCTAATATAGCACAATATCAGTTAATAATTAAATAGATAGATATTCAATTCTTAACCCTTTTGTAAGAAATGTAAGTATAAGTTTAAACAGGGAAGTGAGACAATTTCCATGAAATTTTGAAGGGGCTTTATTCCGGAACTCTTTGAATGGAGGCACCCACTTTATTCAATTTCACTTCAAGTTGTTCATATCCGCGATCTAAGTGATACACCCGAAGAATATCCGATTGCCCTTCTGCCACGAGAGCAGCCATAACTAAACTAACACTGGCTCTGAGATCTGTACTCATCACCTTGGCACCCTGCAGGGCTGTTTTTCCTTTGATATTTACTGAATTTTTGTCAATTGTTAAGTTAGCCCCCAGCCTGTTTAATTCAGGTACGTAACTAAACCTGTCAAAATAAATCGTATCTGTTACTTTACTTACCCCATCAGCCTGAGTCATCAGTGTAGCCCACTGAGCCTGAAGATCGGTGGGAAATCCGGGATAAATCTTAGTCGTTACAGACACCGGCTGGATCTTTTTTGCAGAACGTATGTAGATATTTGCGCCATCAATTCGGGTATCAACACCCAGTTTTTTAAATGATTTTGGGAATTTTCCTAAATCTTCAGGTTTACAACCGGTTAGTGTTATTTCAGAATCAGGATGTAGTGCAGCTGCAATCATAAATGTTCCTGTTTCAATGCGATCCGGGTCATTAGAGAAAGTTACACCCTTCAATTTCTCAACTTTACGAATTGTGAGGCAATCTGTCCCAACACCTTCAATATCTGCACCCATTTTTTGAAGCATTTTGCATAACAGAACTACATCCGGTTCCATGGCAGCATTTTCAATAACGAACTTTTTCGCTCGTTTTACAGCTCCTAAAACCAGATTTATTGTAGCGCCAACACTACTGGGGTTGAGTTTGAAGACTCCACCTTCGACACTGTTTTTATTCACTTTTCCATGAACATATCCTTGATCCAAATCAATTTGGACCCCCATTTTTTCAAATCCCCTGAGGTGAAGGTCTACCGGTCGGGGCCCCCACGCACAGCCGCCCGGAAGGGATACTTTTGCTTCACCGGCCCGCCCAATAAGGGCACCCATCATATAGAATGATGCACGCATTTGGCGAACCAAGTCATACGGGGCTTCATAGCTATGTATAGTATCCGGATTAATTACCATACGGTTCTCTTCTTCAAAAAACTGAAGTCCGGCACCGGTCTCACTGATTACCTTACTAAAGGTGTAAATATCTTTTAATCTGGGAATGAGGTTTAATGTAGAAGGAGAGTTCCCTAACAGGGAAGCGGCCATTAACGGGAGTGCTGCATTTTTAGATCCGCTGATTGGGATTGTACCCTTTAGGGGTGTAGGGCCTTGAATGATAAATTTATCCACGTGCTTTTATTTCTAATAAAATTTGATTTTTTTCGACACTTTCACCTGTCTTTACTTGAATGGAGTGAATGAAACCGGCCATACTTGCTTTCAGTTCATTTTCCATTTTCATCGCTTCCAGAATCAGGATTGCTTCTCCTTGATCCACTTCATCGCCTTCTGATACAGGAATATCTAATATTTTACCGGGCATCGGAGCCACAATGATTCCTTGAAGGTCTGAACTCGCAGCAGTGAACCCTAATCTTTCTAACAGTACCTGCTCTTCATCTTTTATCTTAATATCAACAGGTTCTCCGTTGAATAAAAAAGAGACATTTTCATCAGTTACTAAGATGTTATCACATTTAAAAAGTTTTGTTCCAATCCTGATTAAAAATCGCTGATACGTTTTTTCAACAATAGAGAAATGAACCTCTTCGCCATTAATCACTGCGATATTACTGTTTTCATTCAGTTCTACCTGAATCGTATCTCCATTAATATCTACCTCAAACGGAATCATTTTGAATCTTTTTTAATCCGGTTTTAGTTGCTTTAAATGAAAAAAATTGAACATTATCAGAATCGAAATAAATTCCGGACTGATTTGAGTCAATTTGATAAACTTCAATGTAACCATGATTCATTAGTTGTATCAAATCATTTCTGATTTCGCCATAGGAGAGTTCCGTCTCACTAATGATGTGATCAAATGTCTCAGGAAAGATCAGTTCCCTCAATATTTTTTTTTCAGAGCCTGTCAGCTTTTCTTTAGGCATTTTGAATCATTTTATGTAGCAAGATCAGTTAATATTTTCAACCTGGCATTTACTCAATCTCTACGTCACCGTAAGTAATCACATTTTCATTTTCATCCTGAATGATGATCCGATAAATACCTTGAGGATTGGAAATTTCACCTGCAATGATGTTTGCATCAATTCTAAAAGAAGTAAGACCGGTGGGTACCTGTGGCCTGTCATCTATTTGATAAAAACTGGAGAATCGAAATACACGAATATAAATTCCACTTATTCTCTCCAAAAAATTTACTTGAATTTCAATTTTAAGCTCACCGTTCGAGAGTACAGGATTCGGAAACGGTGGCAAGAGTAGTTCAATATCTCCTTGAAAAAAAGGAGCTATCCTCCAATCGTCCGGATCAATATTTCCTTCAACCACATTCCCCTGTTGATCTGTTTCTGTGATGCCTGACGGTTCACTGAAGGCTTGCTGCTCGAATTCTCTTTGATCACTATTTTGATTACATCCGCTTAGAATGAGTAAATTTAAGGCCAGAATTAGAGTGATATGCAGATATTTTTTATTCAAAGCAGGTTTCATGAACATCAATGAGAATTGTTAACAAATGGAAAAGGAACTTTTTAACGAAGAATCCCTTCTAATAATGTCTTATTTTAGAAGTATAATTAATAAAAAGACGTGCACAAATGATACAGGTTTACGGAATAAAAAACTGTAATAAAATTAGAGATACACTACGCTGGTTAAAAGAGCGTGAGATTGAACATACCTTTTATGATCTGAAAAAAGAACCATTAACCCGTGAAGAACTGGAAGAGTTTGTCCATCGAATCGGACTGGATGTTTTGGTCAATAAAAGGGGAATGAAATGGAGGCAGTTGGGATTAAATGACCGGGATTTGGAAGAGAGTGAACTTTTTAATCATCTTTTAGAGCATCAAACAATGATGAAGAGGCCTGTATTAATTAATGAAGAAGCAATATTGGTAGGATATGATGAGGAAGCTTTTGAAAGTTTTGTTGAGTAAATGGGTTCCGGTTTTGCTGATCTCTTTATTGGCCAGTGATGTTTATAGCCAGGATATATTAACTTACGAACGTGATAGAGTTCCAACTCTTGAAGAGATTATTGATGCCCGGGAAACATTCGAATATGAAGTAACCTATGGGTTTATGACTCTCGGCTGGGTTGATGTAGAGATACTGCCGGATACCACCTTTAATGGGGATAAAGCTTACCATTTCAGGACTCGTATTCGATCAAACAATAAACTACTTTTCGTAGGTACACGTATTGTGAACTACGAATCCATTTTTCAGTTTAACGAACGATGGCCTTATAGTTTTGTATTTTGGCGTGATGACATTCATGACGATGATTATGACCGTGTCAGAGTCATATTCGACAGGGAAAAGGGGATGGTTGATTTTTATGAAAGGGGAGAATATCAGGAGAGTTTAGAATTAGAAGAACCGGCCAGTGGTGGTGATATCATATTTTATTATGCCAGACTCTTTGCCGGATTAGAGACTCCCTATGAACTGCCGGTTTACACTGAAAATGAAAAAGGAACGGTTAGAGCAGAAAGCAGTGAGAATGTTGAGTATCGAACTTATGACGCCTTTGAAGAACCCATTCCTACTTACCTGAGTGAGGGTACTGCGGATGTGGAAGGGCCTTTCGGATTTCGGGGCAGTTTTAAATCATGGTTTTCAACAGATGATTTGAGGATTCCTGTGGAGGCTCATGTGAGGGTTATATTTGGCAATGTTAAAGTAAGATTGATATCGTATGAGCGTGAAACAGAAGATTAAAGTATATTTTCAACGATTAGAGGAAAATAAAGATATCGAACTACCCTCCTATGAAACAGCCGGTTCTGCCGGTATGGATTTGAGAGCTGCAAACCCCGAACCTATTCAATTAAAACCCGGTCAGCGAATATTGATTCCGACCGGATTCAGAATGGCACTTCCTGAGGGGTATGAAGCTCAAATTCGGCCCAGGAGTGGTTTGGCCTATAAAAATGGAATTACCATGCTAAACTCACCGGGCACGATCGATTCAGACTATAGGGGAGAGGTTAAGGTGTTGGCAATAAATCACGGTGATGAGCCATTTATCATCAATCATGGGGATCGTATCGCACAAATGGTGATTGCACCGGTTCAACAAATATCCATTGAAGAGACATCTGAGCTTCCAAAAACAGTGAGAGGTGGAGGTGGATTTGGAAGTACGGGGATTCACTAGAAAATGCCCCTAACCTTCTGATTTTCATTGGTACTTCAGTATTATTACGCTTCCAATTATTAAATCATCGAACTCTTTTGAAAGGTAAAATGTCGCCCTATATCGATCTGGTATCGGGGAATAAGAATTATCGCAGATTGTGGCTGGCTCAAATAGTTTCCAATTTTGGGGATTGGTTTGGAATATTGGCTGTGTATGCAATTATTCAGACATACAGTGGTTCTGAACTGCTTCTGGGATTAATTATCGTAGTGAAGATGCTAAGCCTGGCCTTTTCATCTCCCTTTGCCGGGTTTCTAACCGACAGGTTCAACCGACGTCATTTAATGATTATCAGTGATGGTATCAGAGGAATTTTGGTGCTGGGGTTTATTCTGATAAAATCAGGAGATTTACTCTGGCTTGCATATCTGATTACAGCCCTTCAAATGGTATTTTCAGCGATTTTTGAACCGGCTAAAACATCGTCAATACCGAATGTAACTACTGCTTCTGAGCTTGTGGTTGCCAACATTCTATCTGCAGCTTCCTGGAGCATTATTTTTACAACTGGAATGGCGATCGGCGGATTTGCAACCGCCTATTTGGGCACTGATACGGTGTTTTTGATCAATAGTTTAACGTATGTCTTATCTGCATTTTTCATTTATCGTGCTGTAATCCCACAAAAAGAGATGTCAAATCGGGAGAAGTACAAAAATCGAAATCCATTAACCGGAATTATTGAAGGGTTCTCATTTATCCGGAAGAATCCTCAGATAATGAGGCCTGTTTTTGCTAAAGCCACATTTTCAATGAGTTTAGGTTCTTTGGTTTATATGCTCATTATTGTGGCGGAAGAAGTGCTTTTAATGGGAAGTATTGGATTGGGGATTTTATACGCTTCACGTGGAATCGGAACCGGTTTGGGTCCGGTGGTTGGGCGCCGGCTATTTAGAAAAGAATCAGACTGGATCCGGGCAATCGGCTATTTTATGATTATTTCAGGATGTATGTATGCATTTGCCAGTATCATGGGTTCAGTGTTACTGATGAGTTTCTTTATTTTAGTGGCTCATATGGCATCAGGTTCCAATTGGGTCTTCAGTACGGTGTTATTACAGCGTCGATCTCCGGATTTATTTCGTGGTCGTGTTTTTAGTACAGAGTGGCTGCTGTTTACTTTAACTCAATCGATCTCCGTGACAATTGCAGCACTTATTCTTGAATTTAATTTGTTGAGCTTAACATCAACAATGGTACTTTTTTCCTCCATATTAATACTATCCGGTATTTATTGGTTACTCAAAGTGGCCCCGGGGGAGATGTTGATTTCGGAAGATCGAAATGAAAAAAGCGCAGATCCATTTTTTGTAATAAAAAAGGATCCGCCGACGTCCTAATAAAAATATTAATTTTGTGATGGGCAGGAAAGGCGCGAACAGCTATTCATCATTTCTTTTTAAGATTTTGGATGATTTATTTTTTTTTGATGACGATTTTTTTTGACTAGAAAAAGCATCCATTATCTTGGATTTTGAATCTTTATCTCTTGTAAGTGGAGCGACCAATACATCAAAAACCTCTTCCGGGAGCTTGGTATATTGTGCCGTAACCTGTTCTGCTGCAACATCAAAATGCCACTCTACGCGCTTGGCAAAAATTTCTTCCAGGTTTTTAATGGCTTCTTCCCCTTCTTCGCTATTTGGACTGATTGTTCGTAAGGCCTGAATGATTTCCTGCTGACCCAACAACAAGGCTTCCATAAGTGCTTTGTTTGTGATTACAATATTCAAAAGCACTTTTAAAATCTGCTGATTCAACAATATTTTATGAAGCGGATGATCCGGTGAATCAATTTCTTTCTTTTCCACTCTTTCAGGAAGGTCATAAACGCCTCTGTTCACCCGGGTAATCAGATTCATTGAGGTCATTTCAGACAATGCACTTCTGGCATTGCCATAATCCAGGCCTGTTTTTTCAACGATTTCCCGAATCTGCATTGCCTGGCCTTCTTCTTTCAATACATCAAGTATTTTGGATCTCCGTGGTGATATTGAATTTTGAGAAGTACTCATAAATAGGTTTAAATCTAAGCTATCCTGAAAAGGTCAAAAATTGATTACACCTCATTATAATGAATTAACAATTTAAAACTAAATAGTACTGTATCTGTGAAATGTATTAATTCATTTTATTTATTCGAATTTAATAGTAAACTCTCAGAATGCGACTTTTGATCATTGATCTTATCAAAATGATCTAATACGGAAATATTAGATTCATTAGTTTAGCCGGAGAGAATATTAACAGGGGTATAAATGCAGTCAAAAAATTCACAACGAATTGATACAATTATAAAGAGAAGTCCCCTGTTCATAGCAGGGATCTATTTTATATTCAGTTCTATCTGGATTATTTACTCTGACAGCTGGGTTTTAGGTTTTTACGATGAACCTGAAGCCATTACAAGAATTCAAACTATAAAGGGCTGGTTTTTTGTCACTCTCAGTTCCATTGTTATTTATCTGCTTATACTAACCAGTAACCAAACCATTTTAAAATACTTTAAAAATAAGCTTAGAATTGAGAATATATATGAGGCCACGTTCGAGCAGGCAGCCGTTGGAATTGTTCATCATGATGAAGAGTATAATTGGATGAGATTTAACGAAAAATTCAGTGATATGCTTCAATATTCAAAATCTGAATTGATGAAAATGTCTATCGATGAACTGGTATATCCTGACGATTTGGATTATGGCAAAGAACTGGATCAGAAAGTACTTAATGGTGAGTTAAATTCATATCAAATTGAGAAACGATATCGCAGAAAAGATGAGTCGATTATGCATGTATTATTGTCTAAAACGATTGCCAGAGATACAGACAATCAATACATGTTTTTTGTATCTGTATTGAAAGATATCACCTATCTCAAAGAAATTGAGAATAAACTTGAAAGCTTTAACATACAATTAGAGCAACAGGTTGAAGAGAGAACAAAGCAGCTCGAGGCAATTAATGAAGAATTGGAGTCATTCAGTTACAGTGTTTCCCATGATCTAAGGTCACCATTGCGGGCGATAAGCGGATATTCGAATCTGCTATTAGAGGATCATAAGGATCAGTTAAATAGCGAGGGAAAAGAGTTTTTAGATATTATTCACAGTGAAGTCGGCCGAATGGGTAATTTGATAGATGATTTGCTTGCTTTTTCAAAACTATCACGCACTGGAATGCAAATAGTTGAATTTGATATGGATGATTTAGTACAAAAAACCATTGAAGAAGTAGTTCGTGCAAATTCTAAAAGAGCTGCTCATTTTGATGTGGAAAAATTACATCATGTGAACGGAGATCCCAATCTCTTAAAACAAGTATGGATAAATTTAATGTCAAATGCTGTGAAATATCAACGAAAAGGTGTTCAGGCGGAGATCATAATCAGAAGTATTGAAGATGTTGAAAATCAACAGATAATTTATTCTATTAAAGATAATGGAGTTGGTTTTGACATGAAATATACTGACAAGCTATTTGGAGTCTTTCAGCGATTGCACAGTGATTCAGAATTTGAAGGGACCGGAATTGGTCTGGCACTTGTTAAACGAATCGTTAATAGGCATAATGGTGAAGTATGGGCTGAAAGTGAACCGGGATCAGGATCTGTTTTTTACTTTTCCATTCCGAAATAGAATTATCAAATTAAGTAAAGATTTATGGCGCAACTGGACATTTTATTATGTGAAGATAATGAACGGGATGCAGATTTAACCATCAGAGCATTAAAGAAACACAATGTAACAAACAACATTGTATGGGTAAAAGATGGTGAAGAGACACTTGATTATCTCTTTAAAAAAGGATCTTATATTAATAGATCTGCCATCCAAACACCCAAGGTCATTTTATTGGATTTAAAAATGCCAAAAATAGATGGTCTGACTGTTCTGAAGCAGATCCGGGCACATGATGAAACGAAACGAATACCAGTAGTTATTATGACATCCTCACAAGAGGAATCTGACATTGCCAAGAGCTATGATCTGGGTGCTAACAGCTATATTGTAAAACCGGTCGATTTTCAAAAATTCATGGATTCAGTTGCCGAGGTGGGACTCTATTGGATGCTTCATAACAAGCACCCAAAAACCCTCATAAATGAAAAAATATGATTTATAAAACGCTCATACTGGAGGATAATAAGGTGGATGCTTCCCTGATGAAGCAATATTTAAAAAAATCATCATTAAAATTTGAAATTAAAATTGTTCAGAATGGAAAAGATTATGAAAAATTGATTCAATCAAGTGAACCCGATCTGATTATTTCCGATTTCAGATTGCATCAATATTCAGGAATGGATGCTCTCAACTATAGGAATAATCAATGCAGTAATGTACCGTTTGTTATCATCTCGGGTCATATTGGTGAAGAGAATGCTGCAGATCTTATAAAAAAGGGTGCGACTCATTTTTTAATGAAAAATAACGCTGAAGCCAACCTCGCTTTGATTGCAGAGAGAAGTATTCAGGAATTTAAAGAAAAGGAACAGTTCAAACAGTCTGAAATTGCTGCGAAACAAAATCGGATGCTCTTAGAAATTATTACCAATCAGGCGATGCTTCCTGTCTGGATTAGAGATAAAGAGGGTAAATTTTACTTTGTGAATCAACAATTTAAAAAACTCTTTAGCCTTGAAGATGTTGAGGTAATCGGGAGAACAAACAGTGAATTGTTTGATAAAGAGACTGCCAGACAATTTGATGAAAATGATACAAAAGTAAAAAAGAGTCAGAGCACACTTACCATTGATGAGAAAGTTAAAACAGCAGATGGCGTGAAGTATTATCAGTCAAATTTATTTTTACTTAAAAATATGCCGGAATTGGAGGGTGCTGTAGCCGGCTGGGCAGCGGATATTACGGAACAGAAAAGAGTGGAATTAGAACTGAAAGAAGCTGTCGAAAAAAACAGCCTTCTGTTGGAGAGTATTGGAGAAGCGTTTTTTTCAGTGAATCAGAATTGGGAAATACTCTACTGGAACAAAGCCGCAGAAGATTTGACGGGAATCGAAAGAGCAGATGCACTCGGTAAAATTCTTTGGCATGTAATCCCGAATTTAAAAGAACATAAAATTTATCATGAACTAAACACTTCTCTTAAAGAACAAAAGTCCAGAAAACTTAAGGATTATTACGAGCCAAGAGAACTTCATCTCGAAATTTCAGCAAATCCCACCAGAGATGCCATGAGTGTTTTTATTCGGGATGTATCGGAGAAAATTGAGTCTGAAAGAAAATTACGTGAGACTTATGAGCGATTTGAAAAGGTTACAAAAGCAACGAATGATGCAATTTGGGATTGGAATCTGGCCACAAATACAATCTACTGGGGCGGTGGATATAAATCGTTGTTTGGATATGATGTATTAAAGATGTCAACCACCCTTGAATCATGGACAAATCATATACATAAAGAGGATGTGGATAGTGTAATGAAATCTTTTTATGAAGCAGTTGACGATCCAAAACAGTCGAAATGGCAAGAAGAATATCGGTATTTGAAAAAAGACGGCTCATCCGCTTATGTCATGGATAGGGCTTTGATTATGAGAAATGAGGATGGGGAAGCGATCAGAGTTATTGGAGCTATGATTGATATAACGTACCAAAAGGAGTATGAGCAAAAACTCAGAAACTTAAATGAAACGTTAAAAAAATATACCAAAGAGCTTCAGGTATCTAAAACAGAGCTTGAACAATTCACCTATGTGACTTCACATGATCTTCAAGAACCATTGCGGATGATCACATCATTCATGGAACTTTTAAAAGTAAAGTATGGAGATGTATTGGATGAAAAGGCACTTCAGTATATACATTACGCTGCAGATGGGGCAAAAAAAATGAAACAAATCATTATAGATTTACTTGATTTTTCAAGAGTCGGGAAAAATGATGATCAATTAGAGGCTATAGATTTAAATGAACTTATTGAATTTGTACTGCAATTAAATCAGAAATTAATCAGAGAGCAGGAAGCCGTTATTGAGGTGGATTCACTTCCCACTTTAAAAAGTTATCGTGCCCCACTTACTCAAATTTTCCAGAATCTTATTGAAAATTCATTAAAGTACAGTCGCAAAGGAGTTACACCCAAAATATTGATTCAGGCTGAAGAAAAAGAAAACGAGTGGATATTTTCCGTTAAAGATAATGGAAAGGGTATTGATCCGGAGTATTTTGATAAGATATTTATCATTTTTCATCGTTTGGAATCAGAAGATAAATATGGCGGTACCGGACTGGGATTAAGTGTTGTTAAAAAGAATATTGATAATTTAGAGGGTCGAATTTGGGTAGGCTCTGAAGTGAATAAGGGGAGTACATTTTATTTCTCCATTCCTAAATAGGGGAAATTCTTTACAACCAAAGTTCTCCATTAGAAATTAATAGCACTATTCTTCACTTAGTTCAATTAGCCAATCTCTAAATTCCGGAGAGCTGTAATCGGCAAGTCCTCTCTTCTCATAAATTACCTGACCGTCTTTAGATATAATATATGTGGTTGGGAGAACTTTACCTCTGAGTACGGTAGGTATTTGTGATTTGGGAAACAAATAAGGAGTTTTAAATTCCCTGTTTTCCATAAAATTTACAGCTCGATCTTGTTCCTCATCCATTGACAAGAGAATAAATCGGATTTTCTCATGATCTTTGAGTTCATTATAGAGAGTTTCAATTGTTGGCATTTCTGCTATACAAGGTGGGCACCAGGAAGCCCATACATTTACAAAGATTACTGAACCTCGTATTTCATTTAGCGTTAAAGTATCATCATCAGCGGTAGCCATGATAAAATGATAATCCTGATCCGACAAAAATGTCCCATCTTTAATTACTTCTGATAGATTTGCATCCATCAAGCCGGTCCATAGTAGTGCTTGCTGCATGGTTCCGATAACCTGTGTATGCAAGCCGGTTATATAGAGTATAGCGATTACTCCGAGAATAACTCCCCATTCAATCAGGTTTTTTTTCTTATCAGAGATCCTTCTTTTTTCTGAGTTCTTCATAACTATAATTTAAATATAGTTTAGATCGATTGAACTATTTTTTATGAATGGATTCGGGTATATAAATTCTTAAATCTAGCACCTTCTGTTTTATGAACTGTTGAGCATAAATGTAATGATGTATCTATCTCAAGGTACTTTTTGAAATTCATATATGACATTGAAGTGTGATTGAGATCAAAAAAATTGAACTGCCAGAAATATTCATAATAGATTAACATTTGTTTAATAGATTTAAATATACATTCAACAGTTTCATTGAATGAAGTTCAATTTTAAGAAGGAGAGGCTATGAAGAATATTGTAATATTAGGTGCAGGTACAGCAGGAACCATGATGTTGAACAAACTCAATAAAGTTCTTGACCCGAAAAAATGGAAACTCACCATTGTAGATAAAGAACTAGACCATTATTACCAGCCGGGTTTCCTCTTTATTCCATTTGGGATATATGACAAGGAAGATGTTATCAAGCCAAAAAATAAATTTTTCCCGAAAGAAGCTAATGTCATCTATTCAGACATCGACCGCATAGATGCCGATCAAAATAAAGTGTACCTCAATAATGATCATACATTAAGCTACGATTATTTGATAATTGCGACCGGTACAGAGATTTGTCCCGATGAAATAGAAGGAATGAATGGAGAGCTTTGGCATAAATCCATTTTTGATTTTTACACTGTGGAAGGCGCCGTTGGTCTGGCCAATTATCTGAAGGATTGGAAGGGTGGCAAGATGGTGCTGAATATCGCTGAGATGCCTATTAAATGTCCGGTAGCACCATTGGAATTTGTGTTTTTGGCTGATGACTTTTTTAAAAAGAAAGGCATGAGAGACAAAGTGGACATCACTCTTGTAACTCCGCTGGACGCTGCGTTTACCAAACCGGTGGCTGCTGAATCACTGGGTGGTTTTTTGGAGGAGAAAGGGGTCAACCTGGTCACTGAATTCAATATCGGCCGGGTTGATAATAAACAGAAGAAAATCATTTCCTGGGATGAAAGAGAGGTGGATTTTGACCTGTTGGTGGCAATTCCTACAAACATGGGCAGCAAAGCTATTGAAAGAAGTGGACTCGGAGATGAGTTGAATTTTATTCCAACAGATAAGCATACCCTTCAATCTGAAGCCTATGAAAATATTTTTGTGATCGGGGATGCGACCAACTTGCCTTCTTCAAAGGCCGGTTCGGTTGCCCATTTTCAATCGGAAATTCTACTCGATAATCTGATGTCTGCAATCAACGAGAAACCATTGGAGGCCAATTATGATGGACATGCGAATTGTTTTATTGAATCGGGCGGAGGGAAAGGATTACTTATCGATTTCAATTACGATGTTGAGCCTTTGCCCGGTAAGTTTCCAATTCCGGGAGTTGGGCCGTTTTCTCTACTTAAGGAAACTCGTATGAACCATCTGGGCAAAGTAGGTTTCCGCTGGTTGTATTGGAATGCATTAATCAAAGGTCGGGAACTGCCGATGGAGTCCCAAATGTCAATGGCAGGAAAAAAAGTTCCCGTAGTTGAAAAGACAGAAACAAAAACATTACATCTAAAAAATAATTAAGGGATAAAACATGAATACTGAAACGAAAAATGAGAAAACCGTAGTATTAGATCAGGATGGTCATTTGGCCAATCGCGAAGAGTGGACCAAAGAGCTGGCACAGGAACTAGCCTATCATGAAGATATGGGTGAACTCACCGCCCGGCACTGGGAAGTGATACATTATATTCGGGACGAGTTTGAAAAAAATGGAGATGCTCCATCCATACGCAAGCTTACAAAAGAGAGCGGAGTTTCAACCAAGGAACTTTATCAGCTATTTCCAAAAGGACCGGCTAAAAAAGCTGCTAAATTAGCCGGTTTACCTAAACCTAAAGGATGTATTTAAACAACGGAGATCATTATGACGACATTTATAACACAAGATATAAAAGATGGTGAAATTCAGCAGGAATCAGCTTCTAAATCAATTAAAAAGGTATCCATTATAATCTCCAAAGGATCACTGGAGGAAGTTTATCCAGGGTTAATTATGGCCAACGGAGCCCGAATGGAAGGAATCGAGGCAACCATTTTCTTTACTTTTTTTGGTCTGGAAGCCATTATTGATAAGCGGATGGACAAGCTGAAAGTGGCAACGGTTGGAAATCCTGCCATGCATATTCCAACGATGATAGGCGGTTTGCCCGGAATGTCTTCTTTTGCTACCAAAAAAATGAAAAATGAAATCGAGAAATTGGATATTCCACCGATTCGTGAATTCATTGAAATGATACACGATACAGGTGCGGAAATCTATGCATGCAGAGCAACCGTTGACATGTTTCATTTGAATAAAAGTGATTTTTGCAATCAGGTGGATGGTATCATTTCAGTTGGCGAGTTTTACGAAAAATCAGCCGGAGCAGAAATCATTTTCACGTGATATGGATATACGCGAATTCAAATCCACACTTTACAAGCAGCTTGCAAAAGTAACGAAAGCATTGAGTAACCCACATCGAATAGAGATTTTAGATCTGCTTGCTCAGGGTTCGTTTTCAGTTGAATATATTGCTAAGCATGCAAATATTTCTGTGGCTAATGCATCACAACACCTGCAAGTTTTGAAAAAATCCGGTCTGGTGGATACAACCAGAGATGGAAAATATATCAACTATCAACTATATGATGAACAGGTACTTGAAACCTGGAGGTCAATTCGTCAGTTGGGATTTTCCCGCAATCATGAAATAAGTGAATTACTTGAAGATTACCGGAAACGAAAAGACCAATTGAGTCAAATCAGCAGTGATGAATTGATGCAAAAACTAGAAAAAGATGAGATATATCTGATTGATGTACGGCCAGTGGAAGAATTCAATGTGATGCATATAAAACAGGCAGATTCTTTTCCCTATAATCAAATCAAAGAGAGAATGCGGGAGTTGCCAACGGACCGGATAATTGTAGCCTATTGCCGGGGTCCTTTGTGCTTAATGGCTGATGAAGCGGTCTACCTGATGAGAAAAGAAGGCTTAAATGCCTTCAGACTAGAGAACGGATTTGCTGACTGGTTAGCTGACAAAAGAGCCGTTGAAACAATAGAAAATTAATTGATCATGTTAAAATGGAGAATAGAATGAAACCAACAATATTAGTTTTAGGTGGCGGAATTGGCGGCGTTCATGCAGCAAGAGAACTTAGCCGTGAAATCGGAAATGAAGACGGAATAAATCTTGCACGGATTTTAGTCTTTGAAAGAATGAAAGAAAGTTTATACGCTCCATCTCTTACATGGCTGATGGTGGGAAAACGTAATCCGGAAGACATCTACAGAGATCTGAGTAAAATCGAAATTAATGGCATTGAAGTTATTGAAGGAGAAATTGAAAAGGTAGATCCAAAAGCTAAAACAGTTACCACTGACGGCAAGACCTACCAAGGTGATTATATCATAATTTCTCTCGGTGTAGCTCAAAATCATTCTGCAAATCTGATTACGACGGGTCACAATTTCTACACTGTTGAAGGGGCTCAATCTTTTCATAAAGATCTCAAATTATTTAATGGGAAGAGAATCTCGATTGTGATCTCCTCGTTACCCTATAAATCCCCTGTAGCACCCTATGAGGCAGCTATGCTTGTTGATAACTATCTGAGAGAAAATAGAAGACGAGACGAAGTAGAGATTCATCTCTACACCCCCGAAGTCAGCCCGATGCCCTTTGCGAATCCGGAGATCTCATCACGCGTGGTGGAATTGATGCAAGAGAAGGATATAAAATATCATCCGAGACATCAATTTGTTGAGGAAAAACAGGAGAGGATTATATTTCAGACAGGTTCTAGTGATACGGTGAGTATTGATTCCGGGCTTCTTGCTTACACTCCGGTTCATACGGCCCCCAACATTTTGGCAGAGGCAGGATTGTTGGGCAAATCAGGTTGGGTGGAACCTAACCCCGAAACTCTAGAAACTGAATATGAGAATATCTATGTGATCGGTGATGTAATTGAACTAACTTCTGAAAAGAATCAACCCATGCCAAAAGCAGGTATTTTTGCACAGCACCAGGCAGAAGTGGTGGCTCATAACATTGCCCGCAAAATATCCGGCAAAACCTCAAACAGAACCTTTAAATACAAAGGGTCTTATATCCTTGATTCAGGAGATAAAGGTAATAAAATAAGTGGAGATTTTGAGCCGGGTGGGGAACAATCCTTCAAAGTTGGCGCACTGCAACACTGGGAAAAAGTATTGACCGAAAAGGCTTGGTTCTTTAGTAATTTTTAAAAAGAAGACTAAAGAAAATTAAGGATACAGTAAGATTGGGAACAAAAAAAGAAAGGATAGAAAGCCCAAATATAAACTTTATGTATTAAAAGGTTAGGATTCGAACCGCGAAGCACTGCTTCGCAAGAACAACGTCTGGTGCCTGAAATAAAAAAAGTCACGCTGAAGAGAGATCAACGTGACTAATTAAAAGCGCCCCGGGTAGGATTCGAACCGCGAAGTACTACTTCGCAAGGTCAACGCCTGGTACTGGGCATAAAAAAAGTCACGCTGAAGAGAGATCAACGTGACTAATTAGAAGCTCCCCGGGTAGGATTCGAACCGCGAAGCACTGCTTCGCAATAACAACGGCTGGTTCTCAAAATAAAAAAAGTCACGCTGAAGAAAGATCAACGTGACTAATTAAAAGCTCCCCGGGTAGGATTCGAACCTACGACCAATCGGTTAACAGCCGATTGCTCTGCCACTGAGCTACCGAGGAATCAATATAAACTGAGTTTTATTAAATAATGTTTAAGCCTTAAATATACGAGCAGTTGTGCCCCTAAGTCAAGCTAATAAATAAAAAAAGCCACATTTCTGTGGCTTTTATATGAACATATTTAAATGTTCTTTAAACTTTTCCACTATTCTTGAAATCCTGGATCTCTAATCGGATTTCCTGAGCAAGTTTTTTTATTTCCTGAAGTTTTTTCCGTGCTCTGGTTCCGGCTGTTTTGTTACCTTTTTCGTAAAACTTAACCATATCATCTTCCAGATCGGCAACATGTGATTTTAATTGTTCATTTCTACTCATAGTAGTGCGGGTTTAGTTAACATTATATCTCCTTTAGAATTACCTGAAAATCTATAGAACGAAAGCCAAACAGGCAAATAATTATCGAAAAAAATTAATAAACACTCATATTATGTTGTTTATATCTAAAGTTTGCTGATGATTTAGAATGAATTTGGGCTATTTACCCTTACTTCATTATCAAATGACTTAAAGCTATTTGGAATATGTTTGTTCCGAAATTCTTTATCCGTTGAATTAGGAGTTACCGTTTTTGGAAGATCTTCTTTAATAAATTCGCTGTTCTCTTTAATACTGAACAGATCGATCATTGGTACATTAAACTCCTTACTCAATGATGAAGCTACCGTGGAAATGGGCATCTGTATTGGCTTCTCGCTCATATTTCGTAACCCAATAGAGGACAATAGAATCATCGGTTCTTTTGGAAGATTTTTTAATGTATTAAAATTGATTTCAAGAGTATCGCCATTCATTTTTATAAGGTTTTTTTGATAACCATTTAGTCCAATAGTAGAAATACCCTCATCAGCAAAAAGTGCCACGAGCCGATGGTTTAAATCTTTGTAACATCTGATTATTGCCTCCTCTCTCATCACACCTGTTTGAATAATTCTTTCAGTATATTCGCTGTCCTCATGAAGAATTAATCCTCTTTTTTCTCTTTTTTTTAGTGCTTTTGCAAGCGTTGTCAAAAAGAAACCGTTGTCCAGATGTTCGTAATTTAATACTGCCAGAAAATCAATCATTCTATTTTTCTTAAAAAATTTGTGCTAATACCATACGGTAGAAGGTGATGACTGAAGTGTCTTGAGTGCGATTGATCTTTATGATACAGTACAATCTCTTTGTCAGCCATAAACTCATTTAAGACTTGCCTGCATGAACCACACGGACTGCAAAACTCACTTTTTGGTGCGTACACATGAATCATCTCAAATTGAGAGCAGCCATGAGATATGGCACGGGCGATTGCAACTCTTTCAGCACAGAGTCCCAGGCTCCAGGCTGAAACTTCGACGTTTACCCCACCCACCCAGCCCATCTCCGTTTTCACTAGGGCAGCGACCGGGAAGTCTGAATGGGGCGTAATGGCCATATCACACAACTTATCTAACAACTTTATCATATTAGCGTTTTCATCGATCTGCGGAATAAATGGGTTATACAGTTTAAGATCTGAAGGGAGTTGACCCATAATTTCCAGCCCAAATTCATTTTCCCAATACTCTGATAACTCTGAGATTCCGGCAACCGGAAATATACTCACCGGTTTATCTCCATTTGCTAAACAGCTGCAGATTGCCGCCCTTAAAGCTGAAATTGTTAATGGATAGGAGATATTTTCAATTTTAACACCGGGATAACAGACTCCTGTTTCACCTTCCACATAACAAGCTTCTTCCTTGCCGGAATAAGGAGCATAACTACGAGTTGTTAATCCATCATTTTTTTTCATTTTTCAATACTGATCATCACTGCATCAGAAATTTTTGCTCTGATTTGTCCAATTAGTCTGCCATAACTTCGATTTGGATAGGTTCGGTTGGTGAGGAGAATAATTGCAATATCTTCATCCGGATCTATCCACATACTTGTACCGGTAAAACCTGTATGGCCAAAAGTTTGGTCACCTGTATATTCACCTGCTGTGCTGAAACCATCACTTTTCCGATCGAACCCAAGCCCTCGATGATTAATAGAAGATCGGTGACCTGAAAAATATTCAATAATTTCTGGAGACAAATATTGATGATCACCGTAAACCCCGCCGTTCATAAGCATATATGCATATTTTGCCATGTCTTGCACTGAAGAAAAGAGTCCGGCGTGGCCTGCAATTCCATCCATATAATAAGCTCTTTCATCATGAACGCGTGCACGAACTACACCACGATCATAAACCGTATCAATTTCGGTCGGAGGTATTCTGCCAACGATGTCATGAGTTGCGTTTTCCGGATTGAACCATGTGGAGTGCATTCCCATTGGATGATAGAGCTCATCTCTGATAAATTGATCCACTCTTTTACCGGTTACTATTTCAACGATTTCACCTAATAGGATAAATCCCAGATCACTGTAAACATATTTTTCTCCCGGTTTATTTTCCAGTGGTTCATTTCGAACTGCATTTAAAAGTTCAGATCGGGTTCTTAATACATCCACATAAATTTTATAAGCCGGCAGTCCGGATGTATGCAAAAGAAAATGACGGATCGTAATCTCCCGCTTTTCATCTGTATCGAATTCTTCAATGTATTTGGCAACCGGATCTTCCAAAGTAATCATATTGCTATCTACCAATAACATAATAGAAGTTGTTGTGGACATGATTTTTGTGATCGATGCAAGATCAAAAATATCATCACTCCGAACCGCACGCGTTTTATCGTAATCGTGATACCCGTATGTTTCTTGCCAAACTAAAGACCCATTTTTCATTACACCGACTAAGCCTCCGGGGAAAACTGAGTCGTTAATTGCAGTATGCATTATTTTATCAATATTCATCAATGAGTCTATGATGAGTCCTTCCGATTCGGGTCGGTCGAAGCGAACGACAGATTGATCAATAGATATTCCATCTCCCAAATCGTACATACCCGGTATGGTTCCCGGGAATCTCCCTTGAATCGAAGAGGCGCCAAACAGTGCCGGTACAGACTGTCTGACTTGATCAGAAGAAGAGGACCATGCCAATATATGTACATCATTGTCCGGCAAGTCCTGTATAATATAGGGATTCCCAAATGCCATTAAGACACTGGGTTTATCATCCGTCATGATTTCATTCAATGCCTGGAATTGTCTTTCGGGGATCTGAGTCGGGAAATTTGACCGAAACGAGATAAAAGAGCCGATAACTATCAGATTTGCTCTTCCTGCATCACTTTTAAGGAGTTCGTACTCCTCTTCAGTTGTTCGATCATCAATAGAATGGAAGCGCACATTGGAGTGGTATTTCCTGACTTCCCTGGCAAACTGCGTTGCTGAGGGATGCCCGCTGCCATCAGAAACAGCAATCAGGACAACCTCCGGATAGATAAATTCACGAATAGGAATAATATTTCTTTCATTTTTGAGTAATGTAATAGATTCTCTTCCAATCCTGTCTGCAATTGCCTGGTACTTAGGAGTATTAATTTCAGAATGAAGAGCATCAATATCAGTAAGCCTACTTTCAAACAGATTTTGCTCTTTTTTTAGGGCTATTATTTTTTTCACTGAATGATCCAGTCTCGCTTCTGTAATCCGACCGGATTCAACCGCCTTTTTTAATTCATTAATGGCGGTAATTTCGTCCGGACTAACCAGCATTAAATCAACACCGGCTAACAGGGACATGATGACGGCTTCTCCCGGTGAATAATGGTTTGCGATGCCTCTCATTTCCAAACCATCAGTGACAATAAGCCCATCAAAATTCAGTGAATCTACCAGTATATCCTGAACAATTGAATCATCCAAAGTGGCCGGTAAACCAATATTTCTGCTTATGTTAGGAAAAGAAATATGTGCACTCATAACGCTTCTCAAGCCGTTATTGATTAAATGACGAAAAGGAACCAATTCAAGTGAATCAAGTCGTGCGAAATCATGTGCAATCGTAGGCAGTGCGAGATGGGAGTCAATATTGGTGTCGCCGTGGCCCGGGAAATGCTTACCGGTTGCCAACACACCGACACTTTCGGCTCCTCGCATAAACTGAGTAGCGTATTCGGAAACGATATTCGGGTCCGCAGAATAGGAGCGAACGTTTATTACCGGGTTATCAGGATTATTATTTACATCCAGTACAGGTGCAAAAATTTGATTTACCCCGAGTGCTTTGGCTTCTCTGGCTGTAATTAATCCGGCTAAATATGCGTTTTCCGGATCTGTAGTGGCTGCAATACCCATGGCTGGAGTAAACCTTGTTGCGCCATCAATTCTCATAGCAGCTCCAAATTCCATATCTTGTGAAATCCAAAGGGGTAATTTTGATAGAGCCTGTAATCGATTATTGAGAATCACCTGATTATATACATCTCCCCTAAAAAAGAGGATTCCACCCACATGATAATCCGTAACAAGTCGCTGTAATCGCAGTGTGCTCAACTCTTTTTCATTTTGGAATTCACCAAAAGCACGCACTGCAAAAAGTTGGCCTATTTTTTCGTCGATTGAGAGTGATGCCAAAATAGAATCAACATCAGCATCATTCATTTTATCATTTAAAGAATCCGGTACGGCTACCGACGTATCCTGTTCATCTAAAAAGATATCACTGCTATTATCCTCTTCATTTAATGACACAGTAGTGTGGCATGACACAAATAAAACCACCATAAAAAATAGTGGTATTGCAGTAAATTGAATGAACGTGTATTGGCGTCGATTTGAAAATAAATTTATCATGAAATCTTGTTTCTTTAGTGGAAATAGTGGTATCAGTGTATTATTTGGGTTGTAACGTCATGGTTTGATAGCTGGATCTTTGAAAAAATGTACTGTCATTATATATGGTTCTGTATCTGCCTTCAAGCCATAGGTTTGTTTGGTCTCCATAATTTGGCGAAAATGGATGCCCGGATTGACCGGTGGGAAGAATTGATAAACTTCGTTCCGGAGTTGAAAAGTCAATAATTCGCCGAATTGATGGTCCCAAATTCATATCAAAGGGTCTGAGCCAGCTGTATTGAGATTTATTGATGGACATAGCGTGTCCGCGAGCGGCATAAGGTCCTTTATTGAGTAAATTGTTTACGACCATTTTTAGAACGGATGAAGATTCCGGATCAAGTGCAGCCTCTCCCAAAAGTGGGGGACGCAGTGTCAGGGTATTTAGATTTTCCCAGCGCCATTGAAAGGGTTCCGGCCCAAATTGTTCTTCAAGTTGATTGATCGTTTCTAACATACTTGTTAATACAACATTTGATTGATCTTCACCGCTAACAGCACCTGTAATGTTGGAAATTAAGCTTTCATTTTGAAGTATATTTGAGACAATCATAACCGGCAGATGTTCTAACCGAATGAGTGTTTCATAAGCTTCATCACCCAGATCACTCCTAAGCAAGTTATCAGTGAGGTTCATGAAGAAAAGATCAAATATTGAGGCAGCCGTTGATGTAGAATTATATTGATAGTCCCAATTTTCAAGATAGGAAATAGCTGAAGCCAATTGCTCATTGTCATCGATTCCTCTTATGATTGGTATGATTAATTCCGTTATTTCACGGGCATGATGAGAATACGTATCGTATTGCATCATCTGCATAGACTCCACTGTTAAACTGTCTGAAGCATCAAGTATTTCATTGATTCGGATAATTCGTGAGGCAGGTTCCCAAAAGGTTGATATATAGTAAGGGTAATTATCGCTATGTAATTTATTATTTGCGTGCGATACATATTGTTTAGTTGGATTGACAACGTGAGGCAGTTCGTCAAAAGGAATGGTTCCATTCCACTGATAAGCTCTGTCCCACCCTAAACGGAAGGTCAATGGATTATAATCTCTGATTGGAAGGGAAGCCCCTGTAAAAATGGCAACATTATCTTCATGATCAGCATAGATAAAATTCATACCGGGTGATTTAAAAAATGAAACAGCTTCCCTGAATTCTGCCATATTGTTGGCTCGATTCATTTTAAATAGAGCTTCGAGTTCATGACTTACATCATGACCTTTCCAGCGCAATGCAACCAATTTATTTTGAATCAGTGAATTTCCGGCCGGGTGAATATCTGAAATAATAGGGCCGTTCTGTGTACTTCGCACCGTATGGAGCTGATCATCACCATCCTTAACCTTAATCAACTCAATTCGATCTTTAAAACTTTCCAATGTTACGGGACTGCTTAAGCTATCGACAACATAACTTCCGGGTGAAATGAGGGATTCTTGTTCAATGAAGAAATCAGTATCATCGGCCATAATATTGGTCATTGACCATGCAATATTTTTATTTTGACCAAGTATTACAAAAGGGGAACCCGGTATCGTAGCACCACTTATGTGATGGTTGTCAGCATGTAATGTCAACTCAAACCAAAAACCGGGAATGCTTAATCCCATATGAGGATCTCCGGCAAGCAGAGGTTCTCCGGTCGCCGTTTTCGAACCCTTCACAGCCCATGCATTGCTGCCGAATGGAAAGCCCTGTTTTGAAAGTAATTTTCGGAATGCTACTTCTCTTTCAAGGAAAGGAAGGGCGGATTCAGCTACTCCATTCGAAATATTTGAATCGTTCATAATAGGATCATCATCGCTATAGACAGGAATAAGTTGTCGAAATAAGCCGGGATCAAGGAATTCTCCAAGATAGGCATAACTTAATTCTGACCACCAGTGTTGATTTTGATCCCATGCCATCAGTCTCGAGATAGCAATGGTATGTGTGGGAGTCCAATGAATGGGTTTGAGCCCCAGTAATGAAAATTCAATAGGCAGAGAATTGGGATGACTATCAATAAATGAATTCACCCCATCCGAGTAGCTTTGAAGGATCTGTAATATTTCATCTGATGTTTCAGATTCAATACGTTTTGCTGTTTCCCAAAAACCTAACGTGCGCTGATGTATGTCATAGGGTATCATCTCTTCACCCAAAAACTCAGCAAACCGCCCTTCTGCAGCTAACTGAGAGAGAGTCATTTGCCATAATCTCTCTTGAGCATGTACGTAGCCGACTGTAAAATAGAGATCGTGTTCATTGGTGGCATAAATTAATGGTGTGCCATAAGGGTCCCAGTGCACATTTACTTCATTAGTGATTCCATTGATGGGAATCGTTGCCTGATAGGATGGTAATGGCTTGTATAAGGTCCAGTATAATCCTATAGTCATTACTCCGAAAAGAAATAAAACGATAAAAATGAGAATCTTAACAAATTTATTCATTCAGGCAGAAAAATTCAGATGATTCAGAAATTGGCAGACTTTGTGGAATGAAAGTTTCCGGTATTCGTATTGAATTGTTAGAATCCACAAAATGAGTCTAATAAATTAATATCTTTAAGCAAATAAAGGATGCAAAATACGTGAACTTGCATCGGAAAGTAATGATATTTCTAAGAATAATTTGGAGCATCAATGAATAAAATTAAAAAGATTGCGGTAATAGGAGGCGGAACCATGGGAAATGGGATCGTACATCTGTTCGCTCAAAATGGTTATGATGTAACTTTGGTTGAAACCAAAAAAGAATTTGCAGAGAGGGCAGTTGCAACGATTGACAAAAATTTAGATCGGATGCTGAAAAAAGAGAAAATCACAAAAAAGGAGAAAGAAGCAACACTCGGGAATATTACTACTTCTATAGACCTTAAGAACACGGTGAAAAAGATCGATTTGATTGTAGAGGCAGTGCCTGAAATATTTGAACTAAAAAAATCAATTTTTTCTGATGCCGATGAATATGCACCGGACCACACAATTTTTGCCAGCAATACTTCATCCATATCCATTACAAAATTAGCAGCTCAAACAGGTCGCCCGGACAGATTTATTGGGATGCATTTCTTTAATCCGGTTCCGGTGATGAAGCTGGTTGAAGTGATTAATGGCCTTAAAACATCCGCTGAGGTTACCAATACCGTCATGTCATTATCTGAAAAATTGGGTAAGGTACCTGTATCGGCCAATGACTCACCCGGATTTGTTTCAAACCGCGTATTGATGCCGATGATCAATGAAGCAATATTTACGGTATATGAAGGGGTCGCAACTGCTGAGGCTGTTGATCAGGTCATGAAACTGGGTATGGCGCACCCAATGGGCCCATTACGACTTGCAGATTTTATTGGACTGGATGTCTGTCTGGATATATTGAATGTATTACATGATGGTTTTAAAGATCCTAAATACAGACCCTGTCCGCTCCTGGTTAAAATGGTTGATGCCGGTAAATTAGGGGATAAAACCGGTGAAGGATTTTTTGCTTACAATAGCTAATATCAATCAATGAGCTGAAAATTTTAATTGATATGGTACAAATCGGAATAATTTTTTGAATAGAGAAAAAATGATTGATTTACGCAGCGACACAGTAACAAAACCAACGGCAGGGATGTTAAAAGCGATGAATGAAGCGGTTGTCGGTGATGATGTTTTTGCAGAAGACCCTACAGTTAATCAATTTCAATTAGAAATGGCAGAGCTCTTCGGTATGGAGGCAGGCCTTTTTGTACCAAGCGGGACCATGAGTAATCAACTCTGTCTGCATCTGTTAACAGACCCCGGAGATGAAGTGATAATTGATGAACTGGGTCATGTATTCAATTATGAAACCGGAGCTGCTGCACACCTTTCATCCATTCAATTGAGACCGATTAAAGGAGTGAATGGCAAACTTTCCAAAGATATGATTGAACCGGTGATTCGCACACAGAATGAGTGGGATCCGTTGACAAGGGTAATTGCTATTGAGAACAGTACAAACAAAGGCGGGGGTGCTTTTTACACGAAAGAAGAGTTGATTGAAATAAGTAACCTGGCTTCTCAGCATGATTTAGCTGTTCATTTGGATGGAGCACGAATTTGGAATGCAATGATTGCCTCCGGTATTGAAGCTGAATTTTTCGGATCTATTGCGGATACGATATCTATCTGTTTCAGCAAAGGGTTAGGGGCTCCGGTTGGCTCAATGATGCTATCCGATGAAAAAACAGTAAAAGCGGCCAGACGAATACGGAAAATGTGGGGCGGGGGAATGCGTCAGACCGGCCTGCTGGCTGCTGCCGCGAAATACGGTTACGATAACCATTATGAGCTCATATCCGATGACCACAGAAGAGCTAAAGAATTTGCCCAAGTTATACTTGACCATCCGGATTTTATCATCGATTATGATTCGGTTCACACCAACATTGTGCTGTTCGATATGAAAGAGGGGAGTGCAGGAATTGCGTTAGAGCATTTTTCTGAGCATGGTGTTGAAATGATTCCATTTGGTCCTAAAACCATCCGTGCCACATTTCATTTTCAAGTTGATGATGAAGATTTGGCAAAAGTGATTGAATCGGTGAACCTGTTCAAATGACCCACCTACAATGCCAATTCCAATTGTCAGCATCTCTTAACCTCGAGATCCTGAAATAAATTCAGGATGACGAGTTGGGTGAGGATGATAGGTGGTGTGAGAATGATTGGTGGTGTGAGAATGATAGGTGGTGTGAGGATGATTGGTGGGTGATGAGGTTAGTGAATATTGAGTTCGTTTGACATCTTACGTCTCACTCTCCGAAGTATGACTTTGGATCTCTTTAAGCTTGTTTAGAGCACGATTATTAAGATTTGTGTATATCTCCTCGTTAATCTCTCCAATCGTATACTTCATTCGAAGCCAAACGATATAGGTTGCAATTACATCTTCATAACAGTAGTGTTCAATCTCTTCCAACTCCCCACGACGATACATTGCAAGAACCTCATTTCCTTCAGCTGTCTGCTTGAAAGGAACGCCAATTAACTGGCCCAACTGTTTTAATTTAGGATAAGAGCTGGCACCGTAATTGCTAAATTCATCCATTAAATCAACGTTTACTTTACTGAAGCGGTAGCGAATATCGTAATGATTTAATCGGTGTGGCATTTGAAGATTGTGTTTCATGGCGCGATAGGTCAAAAGTGGCAGATCAAACCCACGGCCGTTATGATGAATCAACCCAAAATCTTTATAAGTCAATAGTGCTTTGAAAAGCTGACTTAATCCCTCAGCTTCATTGTCTCCATTCCAGGATACTTTTTGAGCCGGTTTCCCCGTATTTTCGACCCACAATCCAACCCATGAGATCATTCTATGGTACATTGGGGGCAAAAAACCACTTTGATTTCGTGCAATTTCCTCTCCCGCCCTGATTAAAAGTTCATCTTCATCAGAATCAGAGTCGCCCAGCGTTAATCTCACAAATTCAAAGTCCGGAATCGTTTCTACATCAAATACAAAATACATAGTGTCTGGGGTCTAATGTGGAGTTCATGGTTATAATTTATTGTTTTTATGCATTAATTCTAACTCCCTGCCTGAGCGAGGACATCTCGACACGCTCCGCCGCTCTGCTCCTCACTGAGGG
>TARA_R100001143_G_scaffold61603_1_pt1 | contig 124696 bp, 119 predicted proteins | sample TARA_R100001143 | Tara Oceans TARA_R100001143 (sample SAMEA2621300) | marine metagenome | biome: marine biome (ENVO:00000447); feature: mesopelagic zone (ENVO:00000213); material: "saline water (ENVO:00002010), including plankton (ENVO:xxxxxxxx)" | depth 800 m | reverse complement strand
GTCCAACACAGGGTCCAACACAGGGTCCAACACAGGGTCCAACACGGGGTCCAAACCGGGGTGATGTGACTGCATCTTGTAATTCCGGCAGAATCTCAATAGATATGCCGCTTATGAAAGAGGGGCATGCTGTTTGATAATACGGCTTGGATGCAGTGCGTCCCGTTCCCCCCGCAAGTAAGGTTGATCGATCTGATGTTTAGCGCGTTTGGCAAAGCCTTGGAGCAATTGCCCGACCCCCGTTTTTTGCGGGTGGTTCTGATGGGAATTGTTGGGGCAATCGTGACGATGATCCTGTTGTGGTCCGCTGTTGGCTGGGCCTTGCAACAGGTTAATTGGACCCAGCTCTGGCTGATCGGCGGGGCGATTGAATCCTTGGGCAATGCTGCAGATGATATTGGCTGGATATCCTTCGCGCTGGGCGCGGGGGGGCTGACCTGGCTTTTGTTCCCGGTCACCGCGGTATCCGTGATCAGCATTTTCCTGGACAATGTCTGTGAAGCCGTTGAAGCAAAGCATTACCCGCAACGCACCAATGCTCGCAGCCAGCCGATCCTGGAAGCGATCTATGGCGCGCTTAAATTTCTGGGTATCACGATCCTTTTGAACCTGATCGCCCTGCCGGTCTATCTGATCTTGCTGGTCGTCTTTGGGTCGGGGGCGTTTCTGTTTCTGTTTGTGAACGGATATCTGGTGGGGCGGGAGTTTTTTGAACTGGTGGCCGCGCGGCGTATGCCGGTTGGCCCAGCCCAGCGACTGCGCAAAGCCTATGCGACGAAATTCATTGTTTTCGGCATCCTGTCGGTCCTGTTGATGTCTATCCCAATCGTCAACTTGATTGCGCCGGTCCTGGTCGCTGCTGCTGCGGTCCATTTGTATGAATCTCTGCCCAGAAAGGCAGAGTTTGAAGCCATGACCGGTGAGGCGTAAGAAATGCCCCGCACGGTCGTAAAGGAATACTGTAAATGATCACCCGCCTTCCCATTGCCGTTGCCGCCTTGCTGGCCGTGTCGGCGCTGGCTTTAAGCCCTGGCTGTCAGGTATTTGACACTTCAGGTACCAGCGCCCCGACAACGCCAACGGCACAGATTGCCATTCCAGCGGTACCCCAGGCACAGCCCGGGAACACCGCTGGCAGCCTCGCTGTTGCCCCTGTTGCCGCGCTTGAGCGGGTCAATGATGATCCGATGCAGTTTATGGGATTGAACGGGGATCTGGTGGATGGCCAATTGGGGCATCCGGATCTTGTGCGTCGTGATGGCCCGGCAGAGGTTCGCCAATTCCAGGGCGGGGCCTGCACTCTGGATCTATTCTTATATCCCCAGAATGGCACATTGGCGGTCAAACATGTGGAATTGCGCGGTGCCAGCCTGGACAATATGGCCCGGCGCACCTGTCTTGCCGAAATGATCCGGGCCAGAACCATCGCCGGATAATCTGATCCAGCGATGGTCGGGCCAGTAATGGTCTGTTCCGGTATATGATCAGGACTGGCTGGCAGCCTTCTGGATCGATGCGTCCAAAGTCTCAGACTCTGTACAGCCGGTCGGGCATAGCATTTTCAACTTATCCAACTGCGCTTTAGCAGACGGCATATCTCCCTGCATCAGATACCATTCGCCCAGATATTCATGGGCACCCTTGTGGTTGGGATTGATGGTCAGGGCGCGTTCATAGGCATCCCAGGCATTGCCGCTGTCGCCGGTGTTGCGATAGCTAAAGCCCAGCATGTTCCAGGCATCGGCATTCTGTGGATCATCCGCGACAACCTTTTTCAGGACTTCAATCGCCTCGCCATATTGACCATCCATGGCCTTTTTATAGCCCGCATCATAGGTCATATCAGACTCTGGGGAGGAAGAGTTGCCAAAGCCCATGGCCATGGCAGATGTTGGCAGAAAAAGCGCAATCAGCGCGATTGCCAAGAAATGTCGCATTTAAAATCTCCTAGTTCACTTTGTGGCAGATGACATCATCTACCGATCAGTCCCGCCCTCAGGATATACGGTCATATGCGGGGGGGCGATCAGATTTCCAACAATAAGTCTAAATTCTCAATCAATTTGCCGTCATTCACCAAGGGGATTGGTATCCAGGGCCAAATCCCCCTGGCCGTCGCGAATGGCTGTCAAGCGACGGGATATGAATTCGAACACATCCAGATAGGTGCCGCCCCTGGGCTTTCGCAGGCATTCCAGGGTGGGATACCAGGCGCTATTGGTCGGATGCCAACCTAACCGCCAATCCCCGCCTTCTGGCAGCACCACCCAACAGGGGCGCGCTAGGGCACCTGCCAGATGTGCAATGGCGGTATTGGCCGTGATGATCAGGGCGCATTCCTGCATCACAACCGCTGTATCAATAAAGGCCCCGTCGCCTTCATCCATTTCCTCGCTGGGGTCATAGATGGGGAAGGGGACGGCATCGATTTCCCGGCGGCCTTCACCTTTTTGCAGGCTGATCAATCGAATGCCGGGGACCTGCGCCAGGGGGGCGAAATCCGCCAGGGGAATGCTGCGGCGCTGGGTGTCAAACAGGGGCTCCCCGCCATGCCAGGCAATACCGATCTTTGGTCCAGGGCCCAGACGTTCCCGCCAGGCGGCGAACAGGCTGGGGTCCGGGCGCAGATAGGGGACCTCGTCCGGGATCGTATCGGCGTCAATCTTCATCAGTCGGGGCAGGGACAACAGCGGGGCCCAGCACTCCGCCTGGGGCAGGGGATCGCCCTGGGCAATGACGTCCGATACCCAATGGCTGGCCCGCAAAATGGGAACCAGTGCCGGCGGGGCCTCCACAATCACACGACCGCCGGTAATCAACCCGGCCAATCGAAAGAATTGCAGGCATTCACTCATCCCCTGTTCACAGCGCACCAGCACTCTGCGCCCCGCCAGGGCATCACCGGTCCAGGGGGGCAGTCCGGGATTCAGGTTTGGCAAGGCACCCGTTTTCCAGCGCCAATCATATTCGCGAAAGCCTTTGGCGATCTGCCCGTCACATAACAGGGTGATGGCGTGCTGAACATGCGCCTGTGCCGCTTCCGGTCCGGGCGGTGCACAGTCAACCGCCCTGTCCAGGGTGCGCAAGGATCCCGCGATATCGCCTTCCTGACGCTGGATCTGGCCCAACAGGGTCAGTGCTGGCGCAAAGGGGGTGCGCGCGGCTGCGGCGGCCTCTAACGCCGCGCGTGCCAGCATCTTCTCCCCCCGGCGCGTCTGCAATGTCGCCAACTGGGTCAGGGGCACGGCATCACCGGGCATCAAGGCAATGGCGTTTTCCGTGATTTCTATGGCTTCGTCGATCCGATTCCAATCCGCCAGGGTCTCTGCCAGGGCGATCATGATTTCTGGTGCGTCGGGGTGACGTTCCAACGCCGTGCGCAAAACCGCCTCTGCCTCCGCCACCCGTCCCAGGCGCCGCAAGGTCACGCCCAATTGATGCAGGGCGGGGCGATAATCCGGTTGCGCCAACAAAACAGCCCGGAACGCGACAACAGAATCCTCCAACCGCCGCCGATCCGAAGACATCGTGGCAGAAGAAAACAATTTCAGCAGCGCCGAATTGGTCAAGGCGGAGTCAGTCATCGCTCAGACAGGTCTCACACAAGGTCATTCCCTAGTGTTAGAACAGACTCGGCCCCAGGAGAAGAGCGAACAACACCAGCCTAATCCTGAAGCTCCGGCAAATCCTTGTATTGATCCAGGGCCTCTGGGTTTGCCAGCGCTTCCTGATTCTTGATGGCGCGACCATGGACGACATCACGGACGGCCAATTCGGTGATCTTGCCGGACCTTGTGCGGGGAATATCAGTGACCGCGATGATCTTTGCCGGGACATGGCGCGGGGTGCAATTGGTGCGGATGCGCTTCTTGATCGCCGCGATCAGATCATCGGTCAGTTTTTGGCCATCCTTCATGCGCACGAACAGCACAACGCGGGTGTCATTGTCCCAACTCTGTCCAATGACGATGGATTCCTGCACGTCCGGGAAAGATTCGACCTGGCGGTAAATCTCCGCCGTGCCAATCCGCACGCCACCGGGATTCAGCGTCGCATCCGACCGGCCATAGACGGTAAAACCGTGATGGTCCGATTGCGCAATGAAATCGCCATGGGTCCAGATGTTCGGATACTTCTCAAAATAGGCGGCGTGATAGCGCTCGCCTGTCTCGTCGCCCCAAAAGCCAACCGGCATACAGGGGAAGGGCTTCACACATACCAATTCTCCCTGTTCGCCGGTCGCGGCAGGTTTGCCCTCGTCGTCATAGACTTGCACCGCCATGCCCAGGCCAGGCGACTGGATTTCACCGCGCCAGACCGGCTTGACCGGATTGCCCAGCATGAAGCAACTGACAATATCGGTCCCGCCAGAAATGGAGCTTAGCTGAACATCCGCCTTCACATCGCGATAGACATAATCAAAGCTTTCCGGCACCAGCGGTGACCCGGTGGAGCACATCACCCGCATGGACGACAGATCGTGCGTCTTGCGGGGCTTCAATTCCGCCTTGGCGCAGGCATCGATCCATTTCGCGGACGTCCCGAAGATCGTCCACTTTTCCTCAGCCGCAAAATCGAACAGGACATTGCCGCTGGGATAAAAGGGGGAGCCGTCATACAGTTCCAGTGTTGAGCCACAGGCCAGACCGGCGACCAGCCAGTTCCACATCATCCAGCCGCAGGTGGTGAAATAAAACGTGCGGTCCTTAGGGCCTGCATCACAATGCAGCAGATGTTCTTTCCACTGGTTCAACAGCGTGCCACCCGCCCCATGGGTGATGCATTTCGGCTTCCCGGTCGTGCCGCTGGAATACATGATATACAGCGGGATGTTGAAGTCGAAGCGCGGGAAGTCGATGTCTTCTGCCGGAAAATCCGCGATGAAATCCGCCAATGACTGGGCATTTTGGACCACCCCGCAATCGGGTGTGTCGTGCAGCAGGGGCAGGACGACGACCTTCTTCACGCTGGGCAGGTCGGTCAGGAATTCTCGAACCCGGGGCAGGCTTTCATGGCCTTTGCCGTTGTAAAAATAGCCATCGGCGGTGAACAGAACCTTGGGCTCAGATTGTCCAAACCGGTCCAATACGCCTTGTAACCCGAAATCCGGGGAGCAACTGGTCCAGATCGCCCCCAATGAGGTTGTCGCCAGCATGGCAGCGATTGTTTCCGGCATATTGGGCACAAAGCCTGCGACGCGGTCCCCCTGGCCGACCCCTTGCGCGGCCAGCGCCTGGCGCAATCGGGAAACCAGGTCATACAATTCGCGCCAGCTCATGCGGCGCTGTACCTTGTCCTCCGCCCGGAACACCAGGGCGTCGCCATCATCGCGGCGGGACAGCAGGTTTTCTGCGAAGTTTATTTTTGCATCGGGGAAGAATTTAGCGCCAGGCATTTTGTCGCCATCGACCAGAACGCGGCTGCCTTTGGTTTCCGCCTTCACGCCCGCGAAATCCCAGAAGCTGTCCCAGAATTTCTCAACCTCTGTTACCGACCATTGCCACAGCGCATCATAATCCGGCAGATCCACCGACCAACGCGCTGCACAGGCCTCGCGGAATTTGGTCATATTGCTTCCAGATACGGCTTTTGGGTCCGGCGTCCACAGCGGTCCAGTCATTCCCTAGAACTCCCTCAATTCTTGGTTTTGTCTGCATTGGGGGATAGCACGAAGCGGAAAGGTCGCCAAGCCGCAGCAGCGTCAGTGCCTGCCGCCCTGGACCCCGGATCAAGTCCGGGATGACGACACCACCCTCGTCATACCCGCGAAGGTGGGTATCCGGGGCCACAGGCACCAATTGCGTCGGCCGCTCTGGACCCCGGATCAAGTCCGGGGTGACGAAAAATTTGCACTTCTTTCGTGAGTCCTTGGTATCCAGGGCCACACGTACCAATCGCCCCTACCGCCCTAGACCCCGGATCAAGTCCGAGTTGACGATGTTGTAGACAAGTGCACCCTCACCCTGAGGAGCGCAGCGTCTCGAAGGGTGACCTTTCTGGAAGCACCGCCCTTACATCCCCTCCTTCGAGACGCGGCGTTGTCGCTCCTCAGGATAAGAATGGTGTTGGGGTTTTATAACGCAGCGCGTCTTTAAACCCAGTCGCGCAATTGGGCGATTAAGGGGATGTCGGCAGGCGGCATGGGGTAATCGCCCAGGCGCTGGGGCCGGACCCAGGCGAGTTCCTGACCTTCGCGGCCTTGGGGGGTGCCCTGCCAGACGCGACAGACATAGAGCGGCATCAGCAAGTGAAAGTCTTCATAGGCGTGACTGGCAAAGCCGATTGGGGCCAGGCAACTGGCCCGTGTATCAATGCCCAGTTCCTCCTGCAATTCCCGGATCAAGGCCCGTTCCGGGGTTTCGCCCGGATCGACCTTTCCGCCGGGAAATTCCCACAGGCCCGCCAGCTTTTTCCCCTCCGGGCGCTTGGACAGCAGAATGCGACCATCCTTGTCCAGCAAGGCAACCGCCACCACCAGCAGGGTTTTTACATCCCGCTGAGCCTCTGCAAGCCCACCACTGGCATCCCAACATCCGCTCATCAGAATTGGCTAGCTTCGGTAATCGGCATTGATGTCGATATAGGCATGGGTCAGGTCACAGGTCCAGACGCGCGCCTTGCCGCGGCCAATGCCGACATCGACTTCGATATCAATCTCCCGGCCCTTCAGATGGGCGGTGACGGGGGCTTCATCATAATCCTGCACGCCTTCCCCCTGTTCGGCGATCACGGTGCCGCCCATGGCAACAGTCAGGCGGTCGCGGTCGGCGCGTTCACCTGCCTTGCCAACGGCCATGACGATACGGCCCCAATTGGCGTCTTCGCCCGCAATCGCGGTCTTCACCAGCGGAGAATTGGCAATCGACAGGCCGATCTTGCGAGCGGCCGCATCGGAAGCCGCACCGGTCACATCAATGGTGACAAATTTCGATGCGCCTTCGCCATCTTTAACAACGTGATGGGCCAGTTGCGTCAGGACATCCAGCAGGGCCGCCCGGAAGCCTTTCAGCGCCTTGTCAGAGGCCTTTTTTGGCGCGGTGTTTCCAGCCTTACCGGTCGCGGCCAGCAATAGCGTATCGCTGGTCGAGGTATCGCCATCGACCGTGATGCAGTTGAAGGTCTTGTCCGTTGCCTTGCGCAACAGCTTTTGCAGCACTGCATGGGGGATGTTCGCATCGGTGAAGACAAAAGCCAGCATGGTCGCCATATCGGGTGCGATCATCCCCGATCCTTTGGCAAAGCCAGCAATGGTGACCTCAACCCCGCCAATTTCACAGGTCGCAGAGGCGCCTTTTGGGAAAGTGTCTGTGGTCATGATGGCGCGCGCGGCGGTCGGCCAGCCCGTGGGCGTCAATCCGGCATGCAGTTTGGGTACAGCCTTTGATATCCGGTCGGTTGGCAGTTTCTGACCGATCACGCCGGTGGACGCGACCAGCACCTCTTTTTTCTTACAGCCAATGGCGGCGGCGGCGACTTCCGCCATCGCCTCGGTCCCCTCCATGCCGGCCTTGCCGGTGAAGGCATTGGCATTCCCGGCATTGACTAGCATTCCCCGGGCGACGCCCTTTTTCAGAATCTGGGCGCACCATTCAACCGCAGAAGACCGGGTCAGCGAGGTGGTCAACACACCCGCCACCGTGGTGCCTGGATCCAGCTCTGCCATGAACAGATCCGGGCGGCCCTTATATTTCACCCCGGCAGCAATGCCCCCCAGGCGAACCCCCGCAACTTCCGGAAGGGTCGTGAAACTCTTGGGAGCAAAGGGGGATTTGGTCGTCGCCATGGCAGTGCCTTTTCCTGGATGAAACGATTTTATTGTTGGGCGGCCGGCATTGGATTGCCGTCCATATCAAAGCGTTCAACAGTGGCCCCATTGATGGCCTCCTGAATGATACCGCGAACTTTGGCTTCCGCCAATTGTTCCCGAATGCGCGGCGCGACTTCTTCAAAGCTGGGGGGCTGAATGTCCCGCTTGCCCTTCACCAGAATGACATGCCAGCCAAATTGGGTCTGGACCGGTTCTGCGGTGAATGTGTTGGGTTCCAGCGAAAAGGCGGCATCTTCGAACGGCTTCACATACTGGCCCTTGCGGCTCCAGCCATAGCTGCCGCCATTGCTAGCAGAGCCCGGATCCTGGGACAGTTCTTTGGCCAGTTCAGCAAAATCCTTACCCTCTGTGATCTGTTTGATGATCTCTTTGGCTTGATCTTCTGTTTCGACCAGAATGTGGCTGACATCGACTTCCTGGCCGGGGGGCTGTTGTGCCAGCAGGGCGTCATAGCGGGCGCGAACTTCGGCATCATCGACCTGCTTTTCCGCTTCCTTGATGACATAGTAATTATACAGCAATTCGTTTTCGACCTGCTTCAGGCGCGCTTGCAGTTCAGGGTCGTCCTGAACCCCGGCAGCCCGGGCCTTGTCGGCAATGACATGTCGGCCGATCACTTCTTCCAACAGCAAGGGATAAATCCCCTGCATGCCGGCCCCTTGCACTTCCTTGGGCAAATCCTGGAAGAAATTCACCAATTCCGATTGCTTGATTTCGGTGCCATTCACAATGGCGACGGTCTTGTCATCGGTTTGCGCGAAAGCGGGGGCAGTCCCGACAACGCTGAAGCCGCCAACCAGCACAGCGACGGAAAGTGTTGAACGAAGGGCGCTAAAAGAAAACGGCATGATATCCTCATCAAAAGTGTCGCAGGGCAAAATTTCAGGACGGCGTTCCGACCTGATTTCGGGCGCACGAAACCATGTATAGCCGGGGATCACAAGCAGAACTGACGGACTCTTCAGGCAAGGGTACGTTGACAGAGCGGCATTGGACCCTTATCTCCAATCGCAGTGTCATCGGGCCTGAAAACCCGATTGTCTTTGTATCTTCACGCCCAGGGTTCTTCTGGCAAAAACTTGAAAGTGACGTCTTTCATGCTCGGCGGCTTGCTTAAAAGCGTATTTGGGTCTGCGAATGACCGGACTGTTCGAATTCTGCGCAAGCGCGCTGAGGCGATCGGGGCCCTGGAAGAGGGGTTCAAGGCGCTGGATGATGCTGCCCTGCAGGCGAAAACGGCAGAGTTCCGCAAGCGCCTAGCAGAGGGTGAAACCGAAGACGACATCCTGAATGAAGCTTTCGCAACGGTTCGAGAGGCCGCCCGGCGCGTTCTGGGCATGCGGCATTTTGACGTTCAACTGATCGGTGGGATGGTCCTGCACCAGGGCAAGATCGCGGAAATGAAAACCGGTGAGGGGAAAACCCTGGTCGCGACGCTTCCCGTTTATCTGAACGCCTTGTCGGGCAAGGGCGTGCATGTCGTCACGGTGAACGATTACCTGGCCCGTCGTGACTCTGTCTGGATGGGTAAGATTTACGAATTTCTGGGCCTGACTGTTGGTGTCGTGGTGCCGGGTATCGATGAACACGCGCGCCAGCATGCCTATCGCTGTGACATCACCCATGCGACCAATAACGAGCTTGGCTTTGATTACCTGCGCGACAATCTGAAATTCCGGCTGGAACAGATGGCCCAGCGTGAACCAAATTTCGCGATCATCGATGAAGTTGACTCGATCCTGATCGATGAAGCGCGCACACCGCTGATTATTTCCGGCCCGACGGATGATTCATCGACCATGTATATGACGGTCGATGCGCTTATTCCGCATCTGACCCAGGATGATTACGAAAAAGATGAAAAACAGCGCGCCGTGACCCTGACCGATGAAGGGACGGAGCATATTGAAGCGCTGTTGCGGGAAAAGACCGACCTGTTGGGGGAAGGGGGCCTGTATGATGTACAGAACGTCACCGTCGTCCACCATGTGAACCAAGCCCTGCGCGCCCATAAGCTGTTTACCAAAGATATCGATTACATCGTCAAGGACAACAAGGTGATCATCATTGATGAATTCACCGGTCGGATGATGGAGGGGCGGCGCTATTCCGAAGGGCTGCACCAGGCCCTGGAAGCCAAGGAAAACGTGGCGATCCAGATGGAAAACCAAACCCTGGCATCTATCACATTCCAGAATTATTTCCGCATGTATCCCAAGCTGGCGGGTATGACCGGGACGGCCCTGACAGAAGCGGGCGAATTTGCTGAAATCTATAGCCTGGATGTGGTGGATATCCCCACCAACAAGCCGATGTCGCGTAAGGATAACGATGACGAGGTGTATCGCACCTCTGCGGAGCGCGACACGGCGGTGATCGAACAAATCGTTGCGTGCAATAAGAAAAAGCAGCCGGTTCTGGTCGGCACGGTTTCGATTGAGAAATCGGAAGACCTGGCCCGCCAATTGAAAAAGCGCGGGATCAAGCATCAGATCCTGAACGCCCGCCATCACGAAAGCGAAGCCTTTATCATCGGCGAGGCTGGTGTGCCGGGCGCGGTGACCATCGCCACCAACATGGCCGGTCGCGGCACGGATATTCAGTTGGGCGGCAATATGGAATTGCGGGTCCAGCGTGAATTGGACGGTATTGAGGACGAGGCGCTGATCGCCCAGAAGAAGCAGGAAATTCTGGACGATATTGCCGTCAAGAATAAGGAAGTCCTGGCCGCAGGTGGCCTTTTCGTTCTGGGGACAGAGCGTCATGAAAGCCGCCGCATCGATAACCAGCTGCGCGGTCGCGCCGGTCGTCAGGGGGATCCAGGGGAATCGAAATTCTTCGTCAGTCTGGAAGACGACCTGATGCGCATTTTCGGGTCCGAGCGGATGGATGGCGTCCTGCGCAAGCTGGGCCTGGAAGAAGGGGAGGCAATCGTTCACCCCTGGGTCAACAAGGCGCTGGAAAAGGCGCAGTCCAAGGTTGAGGCGCGCAACTTCGAAATCCGCAAGCAATTGCTGAAATACGATGACGTGATGAACGATCAGCGCAAGGTGATCTTTGAACAGCGTAAAGACCTGATGCGGGACGAGGACGTGAATGAAACGATCCGCGACATGCGGGCCGAAACCATTGACGATGTCGTCAATCGCTGTGTGCCGGAGAAGGTATTGCCGGAAGAATGGGCGCTGGAATCCCTGCATGAGGAATGCCGTCGCCTGTTCGCCCTGGACCTGCCGATCGCCGAATGGGCGAAAGAGGAAGGTGTCGGGCACGCAGAATTCCGGGATCGGATCACGACCGCCGTGGAACGCAAAATGGCTGAAAAGGCCGCAAAATATGGTCCCGACGTGATGCGCATTGCGGAACGCAGCCTGTTGCTGCAACTGCTGGACAATGCCTGGAAGGACCACCTGCTGCAATTAGACCATCTGCGTCAGGGGATCGGTCTGCGGGCCTTTGCCCAGCGCGATCCGTTGAATGAATATAAAAGCGAAGCCTTCGCTTTGTTTGAATCTTTGTTGGTTGGTCTGCGCGGCCAGGTAACCCAGGTGCTGTCGCATGTTGAATTGCGCACCAATGTCGAAGAGGCCATGGAAAAGCAGCGGCAGACAGAGTCTCAACAGGCGATTAAACCGGCGGCGGATGAAGATATCGCGCAGTTGAAAAGCCGCAGCCTGGCCAATTCCAGCCAGGCGCATTCAGACCGTCCATTGACGGCGGAAACGGCACCGAAAGGCTATGTCCTGCACGAAGCAACGGGGCGCTATGTGCATCCGGGAGACCCCAACACCTGGGGTAAGATTCCGCGCAATGCGGCCTGTCCCTGTCAGTCGGGCAAGAAATATAAACAATGTCACGGTAAGGCCTGATGGGCGGGGCGGCGACGAAAATTGCCGCACTGACCCAGGATGCCCTTGCGGCCTATCAGTCCGGCGATCTGAAACGCGCCGAAACGCTGTTTAAGAAAGCAGCAGGCGCGCCCACCGCCCCAGCCCAGACCGCCTATAATTTTGCTGTCTTCCTGCGCCGGGAAGGGCGAGGGAAGGAAGCGCTTTATTGGCTGGATCGCTGCCTGCGGTCTGTGCCGGACCATAAGAATGCAGGGATCGAGCGCGGCTTGGCCTTGATCGATCTGGGTCAATTGGATCAGGCGATCGACTGCCTTCACTCCTTTCCAGATGACTTTGATGCTCTGCGCGGCCTTTCCGTCGCGGCTTTCAAGCGTGGACATTGGGATAAAGCGGTCACTGCGGTTCAGGGCTTGGGTGCGCAGGCGACTGCAGAAGATCATCTGCTGCGAATTCGTGCCCTGGCTGAACTGGATCGCCTGGACGACGCAGAGGCTGCAGGGAATGCCTTGGGGGCACAACGGGCAGATTTACGGGCGGATATATCCAAGGCCCTTACGCGACGCTCAAAAGGGCGATTTAGCCTGATAGAACATCAAGCAAGGGCGTGATGGCTTCGCGCCGTAATAAGGTCTAATGATCTGAGGCGCGGTGGTTTTTGCGATATCCGCCGCGTGCCTCACCAATCAGATCCAGCGTTTCTTCGACCTGATCGGCATGCGGTCCTTCTAGGATTTCGAACTGTGCGGTCATGGCGCGGGGCACGGGCCACAGCTGGGCGACAGGCGTGCCCTTTGGCAGGATTCCCGTCCAATTGCGGTCGCGCCATAGGGCCGGGAAATGCACGAAGCCATGATTGAAGGCGTCGCAATCAACCAATCCGGTCAAGGTCTGGAAAGGCAGATCCAGTCGGTTCACCGGATGGGTGAACAGTACCGACCAGCCTTTTGGAACCTCAACCGTCCAGGCGGAATTGAATTTCAACGCGGCCATGCCGGGCTCAACAAAGGGTACGCCATCCAACTGGGCGGAGGGATGCCAGGAAAGTGGCGCGCGCGTCAATCGGTCCAGTTTGCTGACGGGCAGGTCCCAATCCCAGGAAAAGGTCAGTCCTGCCTGCACCGTAACATCACATAACAGCGGCATCAGCCAACCGCCGCCCATGGCGTCCAGAAAGGGCGGGCATTGTTTCACAGTCCGCATATCCTGACCCAGCAGCGCGCTGTGGGCTTGTGCGGGCATGGTCTTCAGCCAGTCGGGCAACCCCTGTCGCCCCGGAATGGGCCGGGGCAGCACGTCCTGCCATTCAGGCGGGCACCGGAAGGTGATGTCTATGCTCACAGCGGGTCTGATTATCCCAAGGCGGCGCGGCGTTGTTTTTCCCGTTCTTTCTGGATCGTATAGAGCGTCGCGGCGATGACGGTCAGGATCACGAAAAGAACCCCGATCACATTGATAACCGGTGACAGGCCAAAACGGAAGCGTGAGCCTATCTCTGTTACCAATGTCCAGTCTCCGCCGACGGCGAATATGGTCGTGTTATAGTTTTCAATCGATTGCAGGAAGCCAATAACAGCCCCGGTAATCAGTGTGGGGGCCAGAAAAGGGACGGTGATCCGGCGGAACATGAAAAAACTGGAGGCACCCAGATCCAGGGCGGCCTCTTCCAGAACGCGGTCCTGTCGCTGCAACCGCGCCATGAACAAAAGCATGGAATAAGAGGCGATAAAGCTGCTCTGGGCCAGGACTGTCAGGAACAACCCACCTGGCACATCGACCCGCCCCCAAAAGATCAGCGTCGAAATCCCCAGAATAATGCCGGGAATCAGCAGGGGGGAGACCAGAACGGCGTAAAGGACATTGGTATAGCGGCTTTGCAGACGTGTCAGGATCAGTGCCCCTGACAGGCCCAATGGCAGGGACAGCCCAACAACGCCCAATGCAACCAGCACGGAGTTCACGATCCCTTGCAGAATGCGATCATCCTGCGCCAATTCCCCGAACCAGTGCAGGGTCCAGCCACGCCATTGTGTGACAGATGGATATTCATAGGAATTAAAGGCAGCCAGTGACATCACCAACAACGGGGCGAACAGGTAGACAAAAAATACCGCCATATAAATCTTCAAAATCAGGCCCGACAGTCCGGGTCCATTGGATTGCGTGCTCATCCCATCGTCCCCTATTTCGAAATGTCGCGAATGCCGACTTTAAAGACCTTCATCATGATCAGGATAAAGGCCAGACAGACCAGAACCAGGCTGAAGGCATAGGCTGCGCCCACATTCCAATTCTGGGTTTCGAAGAACTGTCGATAGATCAATTGCGAGAACCAGTCGCCTGATTTCCCCCGTGTCATGATCTGGGGCACGGAATAGGAGCCGACAGACAACATGAAGGTCATGATGCACCCCACGGCGATGCCGGGCTTGGCATGGGGCAGGACCACGCGCCAATGGGTCAGGAACACCGACCCACCCAGATCTTGCGCCGCCTCCAGCTGGTTTTTATCCAGCGTCTCGACGGTGTTGTAGATCGGGAAAATCATGAACAGGACATAGGCGTAAATCAGGGCGACAAAGACAGAGCCCGGATATTCCAGGAAGGGAATCCAAGTCTTGTCAGCAAAACTGACCACCCCCATCCAGGCCAGCAAACTGTTGATAACCCCCTGATAATCCAGGATCATCAACCATGCATAAACCCGCAGCAATTCATTGATGGCATAGGGAATAATCAGCCCCAGCATCAACAGCGCGGCGCGCTGAGGGGTCGCCAGCTTGGCGATGGTGAAGGCAACCGGATAACAGACGGCAAAGGCCAGTACCGTGACCGCCAGGGCGTAAAAAATGCTTTTCACGAAGATAGAGAAATGCAGTGAGGACATGCGGGTATAATTCTGCAACCCGTATTCTCTGGGCGGGTCGGTTTCCTGGGCTTCCAGGGTGGCGATTTCCTCTTTCAGGGTGTCGATCTTTTCCTGCACGGCGGGTTTGGTATCGCCTGTCGCCTGTTGCGCATCGTATTCCAGCAGGCCCAGATCAGAATAGGCGCGGTCGATCTTCATACCCAACTGGTCGTCTTTATCGATGGACCACAAAGATTGATCCAGCATGAAGGCCTGCGGCAAGATAATCAGCAGCAACAGCCAGAATGCCGTCAGGGTTACGAAAATGCCGGTCAGACCCTTCCCATAACTGCGGATCAGGCTATTCATCGCTTAATTCCCCCGATCGCATGACGATGGCGTCGGATGCGTTGAACCCGATCTTCGCGCGGCCTTCCAGTTCCTTGTGCTGACCCAGATTGGCTTCATGGACGATGATGGAACCCGTATCGCTCTTGAAGAACAGGTTGACGAAGGCCCCTTCCAGATCACGGCGCTCAAAATCCACTTCGAAGGTATTGTCCAGGGCTGCCCCGTTCAGCAGCTTTGTGCGTTCTGGTCGCACGAAGACCATCGCCTTATCGCCGATGGTTGCTTTGTCCTGATTGATGCCGCGAATGGCCCCCTGTTGGGTCTCGACAATGGCAAACCCGTCCTGGATATGGGAAATCTTTCCCTCCAGCACGTTGTTTTCACCAACAAAGGTCGCCACAAAGGGTGTCCGGGGATGGGCATAGAGATTATCGACCGTATCAACCTGTTCCACCACCCCGGCCTTCATCACAGCGATGCGGTCGGACATGGTCAGGGCTTCGCCTTGATCATGGGTGATGAAGATGAAGGTAACGCCGGTTTTGCGCTGAATTTCCTTTAATTCCGCGCGCATATACTGGCGCAGCTTCAGGTCCAGGGCGGATAAGGGCTCGTCCAGCAACAGCACCGCTGGCTCCACCGCCAGGGCGCGGGCGATGGCGACGCGCTGTTTCTGTCCGCCGGATAATTCATTGGGGGTTTTTTCCTCATGCCCCTGCAGCCCGACCAGCGCCATTAGTTCATAGGCACGGTCTCGACGCTTGGCCTTGGCAACGCCTCGGGCTTCCAGTCCAAAGGCGACATTCTCCCAATTGCTCATCAGGGGAAACAGGGCAAGATTCTGAAAAATCAGCGCTGTCGGGCGTTTTGCCGGCCCGATGCCGTTCATCTGTTCCCCACCGATCAGGACCCGGCCTTCGCTGGGATCGATAAATCCTGAAACCATGCGCAGGATTGTCGTCTTACCGCATCCTGACGGCCCCAGGATCGAAAAGAATTCTCCTGCGTTGATTGTCAGGTTGGTTTGCTGGACGGCTGTGAAGCTTCCAAAACGCATCACAACATCTTCCAGACGAACGTCTTTTCCGCGCATAAAAGCCCCCCAAATCTAAGAAAGTGACAAAAGAAAACGGGGTCCAGGCGTTATAAAATTGCCTGGACCCCGAAAAGGACGCGTTAAGAATTGGTGATTTTCTCTACATATTCCTGACGCAGAGAGGCGAAGTATGGGGTGTCAGCCTGCCACCACCACAGATTTGCCAGGGCGGCATCTGTGTAAACTTCGTTGAACTGCTTCTGGTATTCGTCACCAGCAAAGTCCGCAGCGCCTTTCACAGCAGAGTTATAGCCGGTGTTCATCGCGAACATGCCGCCCATTTCTGGTTCCAGCATGGCGTTGATGAAGGCATAGGCCTGGTCGGTATTGGCTGCGCCGGACGTCACACCCATGGAATCCATCCAGGTGATCCCGCCTTCTTTCGGCATGCGGTATTTCCATTTGGCGTTTTCGCGGTTCAGCAACAGGCCGGTCGTGTCCCAGGTCTGACCGATGATCGCACCGGAATCGGTGAAAGCAGAGGTTGCTTCCGTTGCATTGTTCCAGAAAGCCGCGATGTTTTCTTTGTGATCCAGGATGAATTTGGTGCAGGCATCCCAGACACGGCGGGCATCTTCTTCAGACTTGTACAGGTCCAAGGCACGGTTCGAAGGAACTTCGCCAATGGCGTCCAGATAAATTGCAACGCCCATGATCGCGGATTTCTGACGGAAGGCGGATCCGCCTTTTGCTTCTGGAACCCACAAGGAGCCATAGGAAACATCGGCATCGCTCATCGGCATCTTTTCAGAATCGAAGGTGATTGCTTCCGTGCCCCAGTCGAACGGCAGCAGATAGCGCTTGCCGCGATAGGTCGCACCCAGATTGAAAGAATCACGGACCATCGACGGGATGATGTTGTCCATGTTGACCTTGCTTTCGTCCAGCGGGGCCAACAGGTTGTCTGGATAATAGTTCGGGCCGTTGGTGATGGATGGGAAGATCACGTCGAACCCTTTTCCACCCGCAGCGCGCAGTTTGTTTTCGGCTTCGTCGTTTGACCCATAGGTCGACAGGTTGATTTTGATCCCGGTGTCGCCTTCAAATTTCTGGATCATGTTTTCTTTGATATAGTCACCCCAGGCATAGACATCGACCTGCCCGGAGGAGGCCAGGGCGTCATGGGCGCGCAGGATCGCGGGCGCGGCAATCGCCACGGCGGTCGCAGCGGCAGAGCTTTTCAGCAGGGAACGGCGAGTAACAGACATTGAGTCATTCCTTCTTTCGGTCATTTTTGAAATGTGTAAAGGGCGGTCTTACCGGCACGGTTGACCGATGCGCACTGGCATACCCGCAATGCTTGACGATCTGGTGAAGGTGCTGTTTCCGTTGCGTGACGAAACTATGGACTTCTTATGACTGGGCCATGACGCATTCGCGATGGTGCGCGGGCCCGCCCGTAAGGTCTTTTCACAGCTTGATTTTAAAGTGTAATTTTTGTTCCCCCTATCGGATGATGGATCATGGCAATAAAATCTTTCGCAAAAATTCAAGAACGTGCAGCCGAACGCAAAGGTGGGAGGGATGCATTGGCCCAATTGGTTCCGCCCGCCCCGGATCTGTCGGCGTTAGCGCAACTGGGCGATGACCGCATCCTGGCTGCGATGGCGAAATGTATCTTTCGATCCGGATTTGTCTGGCGGGTCATTGATCATAAATGGCCGGGCTTTGAGGCAGCGTTTTTGGCGTTTCAGCCAGGTCCCCTGTGCTTTCAGCCTGATGAATTCTGGCATGATCTGGCCAGCGACACCCGTATCGTGCGCCACGCGCAAAAGATCCGGGCGGTGCACGCCAACGCCCTTTTCGTGCAGGACATTGCTGCACAGCATGGCAGTTTCCGGGCGTTTCTGGCGGCCTGGCCACAGGACGATCAGGTGGGCCTGATGGCGTTTCTGTCCAAACGGGGGTCCAGGCTGGGTGGTGCCACGGGACAGTATTTTCTGCGTATGGTCGGCTGGGACGCCTTTATTCTATCGCGCGATGTCGTGGCGGCGATCCGGGATGCGGGCATTGATGTTGCCGATATGCCGACATCCAAGGGCGATCTGGCAAAGGTTCAGGCGCAATTCAATGTCTGGCGCAAACAATCCGGCCTGACCGGTGTTCAGATGTCGCGCATTCTGGCCCTGTCGATTGGTGAAAATTACGATCAGACTGTTTCCCCTGAGGCCGATTAACCCTGTGTCGCGCCGCATTATATTAAGATTACGAAACAACGAAGGTGGAGTGGCGCAATGTATATCGGGAAGGTACTAAAAGGGCTGGAAACATCCGATGGCGACGGTGTGCGCCTGACCCGGATGATCGGGACACAGCAATGCGACATGATCGATCCCTTTTTGATGCTGGATCGCTTCGACAACAATGATCCCAATGCCTATGTCGGTGGGTTCCCGGACCATCCCCATCGTGGCTTTGAAACCGTCACCGTGATGCTGGACGGTCGGTTGCGTCACCAGGATTCGACAGGCGGTGCCGGGATCATCGGCCCAGGCGATGTGCAATGGATGACCGCCGGGCGCGGCATCATTCATTCGGAAATGCCTGAACAGATCGAAGGCCGGATGCGCGGCTTTCAATTATGGGTCAATCTGCCTGCCGCCGATAAGATGACACCGGCTGGCTATCAGGATCTGACCGCGGACAAGATTCCAATGGTGGAAGGCGACGGATTGTCCGTCCATGTCATTGCGGGCACGTATCGCGATATAACCGGTCCCGCAAAAACAGCAACTGCGATCCGCCTGTTGCGCATCAATGCCCAGCCTGGGGCAAAGATTTCAATCGACACGCCACCGGGCCGGAATGCGTTCTTTTGTGTCTATGAAGGCCAAGTCACCGGCCCGTCTGATCAGGGCAAGGACAGTGCTGTCATCGCCCCGTCCCTGGCGCAACTGGGCGGCAATGGCACGGTAGAGGTCACCGCAGGCCCCGACGGCGCGGCCCTGTTTTATGGCGAAGGAGCCCCAATCAACGAACCCGTCGCCCGCTATGGCCCCTTTGTCATGAACACCCGCGATGAGCTGATCCAAGCTGTAGAGGATTTTCAGAATGGGCGGCTGGCTGATTAAGAAAACAGCGAAATCTTTCACTTGAAATCCACTGTATGGACAGGCCCCCGCTGCTGGTTTAGAACCGACCTCGCACAAAATACCCGATTGCGGGCCGTGGGGGGTCACGGAACAGTTAAGGTCTGATACCCATGCAACAGTTAAATTCCTATCGCACCGGTCCGGATGAAAGCGGGCGTTTTGGTCTTTATGGCGGGCGGTTCGTCGCTGAGACCTTGATGCCGCTGATACTTCAGGTCCAGCAAGCTTATGAAGATGCCAAGGCGGATCCAAGCTTTCAGGCGGAAATCGACTATTATGCGAAGCATTATGTCGGTCGGCCCAGCCCGCTGTATTTCGCCAAGCGCATGACCGAGCATCTGGGCGGCGCAAAGATTTACTTCAAGCGCGATGAGCTGAACCATACCGGCAGTCACAAGATCAACAATGTGATGGGTCAGATCCTGCTGGCGCGCCGTATGGGCAAAACCCGCATCATTGCCGAAACCGGTGCGGGCCAGCACGGTGTTGCCACGGCGACCGCCTGTGCGCTGTTTGATATGCCCTGCAAGGTTTATATGGGGTCCGTCGATGTGGCCCGCCAATCCCCCAATGTCTTTCGCATGAAGCTGTTGGGTGCCGAGGTTGAGGCCGTGGAAAGCGGATCGAAGACCTTGAAGGATGCCTTGAACGAGGCGATGCGCGATTGGGTCGCGAATGTCGAAGATACGTTCTATATTATTGGGACGGTGGCCGGACCCCATCCTTATCCGGCCATGGTGCGCGATTTCCAATCCGTGATTGGTAATGAAACCAAAGAACAGATGATGGAAGCGGAAGGCCGCCTGCCCGATACGCTGGTTGCCTGTATCGGTGGTGGGTCGAATGCGATGGGCCTGTTCCATCCGTTCCTGGATGACAAATCCGTCAAGATCATCGGTGTTGAAGCCGCCGGTAAGGGGATTGAGACGGGAGAGCATGCTGCGTCATTGACCGGCGGGCGCCCCGGTGTTCTGCACGGCAACCGCATGTATCTGATCCAGGATGAGGATGGCCAGGTGGTGGAGCCTTATTCGATCTCTGCCGGGCTGGATTATCCAGGCATCGGGCCGGAACATTCCTGGTTGAAAGATACAGGCCGCGTGACCTATGCGTCGGCCACCGATATGGACGCGGTTGAGGCGTTTCAGTTCTGTTGCAAGATGGAGGGGATCATCCCCGCGCTGGAGCCGTCCCATGCCCTGGCCCATGTCATGCGGATCGCGCCTGACCTGCCAAAAGATCATATCATCGTGATGAATTTATGCGGTCGGGGGGACAAGGACGTCACCACCATCGCCAATCTGTTAGGGGTGAAGCTGTGAGTGAGGTGGCAGTGACTGAGGCGGCAGTGGCCATTGCGCCGGATTCAGGGCGCATTGCGGCGCGATTTGCGGCGCTGAAGGCGGAAGGGCGCGGCGGACTGGTGACCTATGTCACCGCAGGCGATCCGAATTACGAGACCGGGTTGGAAATTCTGCTGGGCCTGCCGGATGCCGGGGCGGATATCGTTGAAATCGGTATGCCCTTCACTGATCCGATGGCCGATGGTCCAGCGATTCAGGCAGCGGGCCTGCGCGCCCTGCATAATGGTCAGACGATGAAGAAGACCCTGGCCATGGCGACCGAATTCCGGGCCAAGCATCCAGAGACGCCATTGGTGCTGATGGGCTATTACAACCCGATCTATTCCTATGGCGTGGATCGGTTCTTACAGGACGCCATTGCGGCTGGCATTGATGGTTTGATCGTGGTCGACCTGCCGCCGGAAGAAGATGTGGAATTGTGCATTCCAGCCCTGCAGGCCGGGGTAAATTTCATCCGTCTGGCAACGCCCACGACCGATGACAAGCGCCTGCCGAAGGTGCTGCAGAACACATCGGGCTTTGTCTATTACGTGTCGATCCTGGGGATCACCGGGACGAAAGAAATTCAGGCCGATCCGGTGCGGGGTGCCGTGGCGCGGATCAGACGGCACACGGATCTGCCGATCGTCGTGGGCTTTGGCATTCGCAGCCCAGAGCAGGCCCGTGAAATCTCGCGGGCAGCCGATGCGGCGGTCATCGGATCTGCAATTATCGAAAAGGTGAAGGCGAATCTGGATGATCAAGGGGCTCCCTTGCCAGGATGCACCCAGGCCGTGCTAGACTATGTTGCCGCGCTGGCACAGGGCGTGCGACGCTAATCATAGACCAACACAAGCAGGATCAGAGGGGCTAACCGGTTCATGAACTGGCTTACCAATTGGGTGAAACCGAAGATCAAGGCACTGGTGGGTGAATCCGATGTGCCTGATAACCTATGGCATAAATGTCCAAGCTGTGGACAGATGATCTTTCATCGGGATCTGGAAAGCCATCTGCATGTCTGTCAGCATTGCGGCTATCACCTGCGTCTGCCCCTGACAAAGCGGCTGGATCATCTGTTTGATGATGCGGATTATACCCGTATTCAATTGCCCCGGGTGAAGATTGACCCGCTGAAATTCCGCGATAAAAAGCGCTATACCGACCGGTTGAAGGATGCCCAGGCGAAAACCGATGGCGGCGATGCGATCGTTGTTGCCCATGGCAAATTGCTGGGTCAGAAGGTGGTTGTCGCCGCGTTCAATTTTGACTTCATGGGCGGGTCCATGGGCATGGCGGTGGGCGAAGGCATGCTGGCGGCAGCCCGTCTGGCCGTGATGCAAAAGGCCCCGTTGATTGCGATTCCTTCCTCTGGTGGGGCGCGGATGCAGGAAGGTTTCCTGTCCCTGATGCAGCTTCCCCGCACGACCATTGCGGTTGAGGAAGTGAAAGAAGCCGGATTGCCCTATATCGTTATGCTGACCGACCCAACGACGGGCGGTGTCTCTGCAAGCTTTGCGATGCTGGGCGATATCCACATGGCGGAACCGGGCGCGCGCATCGGCTTCGCAGGTCGGCGCGTGATCGAACAGACTGTGCGGGAAACGCTGCCCGAAGGGTTCCAAACGGCGGAATATCTATTGGATCATGGCATGGTCGATCTGGTCGTACCACGGTCGAAACAGCGTGAGACCCTGCATGGGCTGATCACGTTGCTGATGGCGGGGCGCACCATTGACACAGGCAATGGAAATTCTGCGGATAAAGCGACGTCGGGCACGGGACGGGATTTGGATATCCCAGCGCCAGAGTCCTCCGCACCCGATTCTGCAGCAAAACCAGACGGAAAGTCTGTCGCCAAGACCTGACAGGCCCCGCATCCGTTCATTTGAAAAGGCGTTGCGTTCTCCATGATCGCTCCTCAGCACCCCTCTCTGTCTGATCCAGGCGCACTGGGCAGCGATACGATATTGTCGCGCCTGATGCAGTTGCACCCCAAGGTGATCGATTTGTCCTTGGGCCGTACGCAGGACCTGCTGGATCGGTTGGGACGCCCCCAGGACCGCCTGCCGCCCGTCGTGCATGTCGCGGGCACCAATGGCAAGGGATCGACCATTGCCACGCTGCGCGCCATTGCACAGGCCGCAGGCTATCGTGTGCATGTTTATACCTCGCCCCATCTGTCGCGGTTTCATGAGCGGATACGCCTTGCAGGGCGACTGATTCATGAAGAGGCATTGCAGGCCCTGTTGAGTGACTGTGAATCCGTCAATGAAGGTCGCCCGATCACTTTTTTCGAGATTACAACCTGCGCGGCCTTCAAGGCGTTTTCGGAAACACCGGGGGATTTGTTGTTGCTGGAAACCGGTCTGGGGGGGCGGTTGGATTCCACCAATGTCGTGGATCACCCGGCCGCCACGATAATCACCCCGATTTCTATGGATCATATCCAGTTTCTGGGCGACAGCCTGGCAGCCATTGCGGGGGAAAAGGCGGCGATACAGAAATCTGGAACCCCATCGGTCATTGGTCCCCAGGACCCGGTCGCGCAGCAGGTTCTGACCGATTATGCACAACAGGTGGGGGCCCCCTTGCTGCGGCATGGGTTGGAATGGTCGGTCGCCGAAGGGGCGGATGGTGGGTATCACTTCGACAGCGCGGCCTGGTCTGGCACCCTGCCACGCCCGAACCTGCCCGGTGCCCATCAGCAAGCCAATACAGCAACCGCTGTCGCCGCCGCGCTGGTCCTGCGGGATCAGGGATTCGATCTACCTGATCAGGCGATTCGCGATGGCGTGCGACAGATCGAATGGCCCGCCCGGCTGCAAACCCTGACCCAGGGGCCATTGAAGCGTGCCTTGCCCGGCTGGACCTTAACGCTGGATGGCGGTCACAATGCTGCGGCTGGCCTTGCTTTGGCCGATGAAATCGCCCGTTGGGATCGTTCGGTCCCGGTGCATGTGATTTGTGGCATGATGAACAGCAAGGCAGCGGTCGATTTCCTGCGGCCTTTTGCGCCGCTGATCGCCAGTTTTCAGGCCGTCACCATCCCGGGGGAGGAAAACAGTTTTTCCGCCACAGACCTATGTGCCATGGCGCAAGAAGCGGGTTTGCCCGACCCGTCCACAGCCGAAAGTGTCCTGGAAGCGTCGGAAAGACTGGCAAGACGCCAGCAAGGGGGGCATCTGTTGATCTGTGGGTCGCTGTATCTGGCCGGGCGTCTGCTGGTGGAAAATTCTTAGGGCTTCCCCAAATCTAGTGATAAGGTTTGGTCAAAACAAACAGCATGAACATGGCTAATGGGGATGAAATGACGGAAAGCACGGACAGTGCCAGACCGCCTGAAGACCTTCCGGATGATCGGCATCGGGTCTTTCTGGTTGTTGTCGATGACAGCGAAGAAATGCAGGTCGCCATGCGGTTTGCCTGCTTGCGGGCTAAAAACACGGGGGGGCGTGTGGCCCTGCTGTATGTTCAGGAACCCGCTGAATTCCATCATTGGCTGGGTGTCGGGGAATTGATTCAGCATGAGCGTCGCGAAGAGGCAGAAGCCCGCTTGAGTGATCTGTCCAGCCGCGCGCAGGAAATTTCCGGCACCATGCCGATTCTGATCGTGCGTGAAGGCAAACGGGGTGAAGAATTGCTGAAACTGCTGGACGAGGATCGCTCGATATCCATCGTCGTTCTGGCCGCCAGCACGGATACGGAAGGGCCCGGCCCGATCATTAATTATATGATGAAACAGGGCGCGGCGAGTATGCGCGTGCCCCTGACCATCGTGCCAGGATCGCTGTCTAATGAGGACATGGCAAAACTGACATGACCAGGGGCGTGATCTCCAGGGCTTGACGTCAGGTCAATAAAAGCCATCTATGCAGTGCAATTGATGGATAGAATCAGCCGGTGCCGTTACAGAGTGTGTAATTCCACCGGAGAGAGGCAAAAAACGCGATGTTTATTCAAACGGAACAGACCCCAAACCCGGCCACGCTGAAGTTCCTGCCGGGACGTGCGGTCCTGGACAAGGCCGATCCATTGGACTTTCCCAATAAGGATTCGGCGGAAGGGGTTTCCCCTCTGGCCAGTGCTTTGTTTGAAATCGATGGCGTCGCGGCGGTCTTTTTGGGCAATGACTTCATTTCGGTCAGCAAGACTGAAAGCCGGGAATGGTATGTGATGAAGCCCTCAGTCCTGGGCGTTATCATGCAACACTTTACCGCTGGGCGGGATGTTCTATCAGCAGGTGCCGGACCCGCTGATGCCGCCGCAGCGTCCACCACGGCGGAAGCCACCTATGATCCAGAAGATGAGGCCGTTGTCGGTCAAATCCGCGAGCTTCTGGAAACCCGGGTGCGTCCTGCCGTAGCACAAGACGGGGGGGACATTGTCTTCCACGGCTTTAAGCAGGGCGTGGTCTTTCTGACCATGCGGGGTGCATGTGCGGGCTGCCCTAGCTCGACCGCAACCCTGAAGATGGGGATCGAAAATATGCTCCGGCACTATATCCCCGAAGTAACAGAAGTACGCGCAACCGCCTGATTATCGGTTTCGCTGACTGTTTGGATGGGATTGGCTGACGGCATCGGGGTTCCTTTCGGATTGCCCTGAAACTGTCTCAATGATGACACCTTGGCACCCTGATTACGGGCGATATGTATCGCTTATGATCGGGCTTGTGCTTTTTGTGGTCCGCAGTGCTGCGGGAAACGCAAAACAGAGGATGTGAGATGGCGGATACAACAATAGACAACACAACGGGGTCGCAACCCAACCGACCTGACAATTGGGCGGTGCTTTTTGCCTTGGGGTTTGCCGCCGGTATTGGCGTCATTCTGGCAGTGTCGAGCCTCAGCGATCAGGGGTCTTTGACGGGCTATCTGCGCAGTGACCGCCTGTCGGGGGATGAACGGCCCACGGCGCGGGTGTCGCTGTCTTTGCTACCCACAGACCTGAATGCCCCCCTGGATACCGCGACGGATCAAACAGACGATGCGACGACCCGACCGCGCGCAACGAACCGCCGCCTGTCGCCGTCTGGGGATGCGATGACGGTGGCAGACCTGGAATCAGAATTTACGGCGCTTAATTATCGCCTGGATGATATTCGTGCCCAGACAATGACGGTGCCCCGGGTTATCACGGTCTCTGTTCCGGGCGACCTGGAAGAGATTCAGGAAATTGATCGCCGCAAGGCCGTGTTCTTCAAGATGCTGTTGCCGTTGGTGTTGATCACCAATGAACGCCTGGTGGTTGATCGCAATCGTCTGGAGGCGTTGCGGGAGCGGGAGATGACAGGAAAGTCCATCACTGCTGGTGATGCGGCATGGATGGCGAAACAGTTTGAGTCGTATCGGGTTGAGGCCGGTCAATGGGATTTGCTGTTGCGGCGCGTGGATGAGGTTCCGCCCTCTCTGGCGCTGGCCCAGGCGGCTGTGGAAAGTGGTTGGGGGACATCCCGCTTTGCCCGTGAAGGCAATGCCTTATTCGGGCAATGGGTCTGGGGCGAGGGTGCAGAAGGTCTGGTGCCGGAACAGCGCAAGGATGGGCTGACCCACAAGATCAAAGTTTTTGAAACCCCGCTGGAAGCGGTCGCGGCCTATATCAAGAATCTGAATACGCATCGTGCTTATCGCAGTTTGCGGGACATTCGCGCCAAAATGCGCCGGGAGGGCAGCACATTGAATGGGGCGGCCCTGGCGGCTGGTCTGGAATCCTATTCCGAAAAGGGCCATGAATATATTGAACTGATCCGTGGGATCATTTCCGCAAATGAACTGCGTCCGCTGGATAAGGCAAAGCTTAGAAACCCGCAGGCTTGATATAGTCGGGCTTTATTCGGGCGGAACGTAGTACTGCATCCCGAACCAGCGCCACCGTCCGGAATGTCCCAGCATGGTGCAATTGATGCGGGTGCGCCCCGGTGCAAAGGCCCCATCAAATCGTACTTCAAACCGGTTCCCCAATTGCTGAAAGTCTGAAATCTGGCTGGCATCGGAATGATAGCATTTCAGGTCCGTCAAATTCTCTGAGACGCCTTCCACTGTAAAGCCAAAGGCTGGCGGATTGCCCGAACCTTCTGTGGGCAGGGTTGGGTTGCTGGGCGTCAGGCCCGATACCGGCAGGGGCAGGGCGTTTACCAGCCGCGTAAATCGCTCAACCCCGCCATAATTCACATTGATCGGAAAACGGGGCAGATAGAACATATCACTGGTGCTGTTCGTAACCCCGGAATGTTGACCAAAGGCTGCGCTGTATCCCTGTTCCTGGGTCAGGGTCATGATATCGCGACTGGCCTCTCCATAGGGATAGGCAAACAAGGTCGGGCGGATCCCGGTCATCTCCTGCAGCCGGTTTGCAGAAAGCGTCAGTTCTTCCCTGTTCCTGGCATCGGATTTCAACGGCATATGGGGATGGGTCACCGCCTGGCTGCCGATTTCGACAAGGCCGGAATCCTTTAATTCCAGGATTTGATCCCAGGTCATGAAATCCGATGATCCCTGGTCGACAGGGTCGGTCGCGACGAACAGGGTAAAGGGTATTTCTGCGCGTTGCAGTATAGGCCAGGCCCTGTCGTAAACCGAAACATAGGCATCATCAATCGTCAGGGCGACGGTCCGTTCTGGCAATTGGGTTCCCGCCTTCAGGGCAGAAACGATCCTGGAAAGAGGCATCACGGTATATTTTCCAGATGTCAGTTCCGCCACATGGGCTTCGAATTGCTCCATCGTGACGCTGGTGCTGGCATATTCATCTTCACCAAAACGGTGATACATCAGGACGACAGCAGATGTTACAGCCTCTTGCGCCGATGCGGTCCCGACCATGCCAGGGCCGGTCGCCGCCAGGATTACAAGTAAGACTGGACCGATTAATCGGTAAAAAGCCTGGGGGATGCGGTCCCTAAAGGAATTCCAAACGACCATACGTGTCTCCAGCTATCGACTTGCCAAATGCGGTTATAAATCCGCTTTGATGTTCAGCATGGCCCCCCGATATGTTCTAAGCATGGCATCACGATTGCCACAATCTTAAAAAGTGACGCACCGACAATGCTGCTAAAATCCCACCGGTTCTGCCAAGGGCCTGCATGTAAAGTGCTTGCTTGCCATTCTGCTGAACCTGGGCCATTTTCTGTTTATGTTCCATCCAAAGGCATCTCCCATGACCCTTCACCCCCCTGATTTGCCGATAGAAGGCATTCGGATTGCGCCAATTGGGGTGGAGGGATTCCGCGTGATTGCCGCGCTTTATGCTCTGGCTTTCGATGACCCCTGGCCAGAACCGTCGGTGCGTGAATTATTATCCGTTCCGGGGACATGGGGGCTGATTGCCCTGAATTCTGTTCCGTCGAAATCGGATTCCTCGGGTGATCCTGTTGGCTTTATTTTGGCCAGAATTGTCCTGGATGAGGCTGAAATATTATCCATCGGGGTGCCGCCCAATTGGCGGAAGGCCGGAATTGGTCGGGCGTTATTGACCGCCGCCCTGGACCAGGTGCAGGAAAAGGGCGCGAATAAGGTGTTTCTGGAGGTTGGAAAAGATAATCCCGCCGCTGTGGCGCTGTATACTGATATGGCGTTCAAACAAGTTGGCTTGCGGAAAAAATACTATCGAAGAAGTGATGGCGCATTAATCGACGCGCTTGTTATGCAAAAAAGGCTTTAAAGATAAAGGGGTTTTAGTTTTTCTGGTTCAGATACTGGCATGCAAATAAATTAAAAGTTAAAGCACTTGATTCTTCTCTTGCAAAAATCAATATTTTTTTGCTAAGTCCAAAAACATGCTTGATGAATGATAATTCTATAATCAATGCATGAAGCTGGTTGTGTGATTAGTAAATGTCACTTGAGATTCGGTGTTGGTTTGATCGATACGGAGTGATCAGGCTCCTAAAAGAAAGGTAAAGTCATGGCGGAAACTTCTGAAACAGATATTGGGTCCTCTGAATTGTTACAATTGACGTCCGATATTGTCGCGGCGCATGTATCCAATAACTCTGTTCCCTCTTCTGAGCTTTCCGGATTGATTGAACAGGTCTATCGAACGCTGGAGCAGGTCGGCAAAGGGCCAGAGCCCGAAGCGGATAAACCCATTCCGGCGATTTCGGTTAAGAAATCAATTCATCCAGATTATCTGGTCTGTCTGGAAGATGGTAAAAAATTGAAGATGCTGAAGCGTCATCTGAAAACATCTTATGACATGTCACCGGAAGAATATCGGGAACGCTGGAACCTGCCTGCGGATTATCCGATGGTTGCGCCGAATTACGCCAAACAGCGCTCGAAGCTGGCTAAAGAAATTGGCCTGGGGCGGCAATCCCGCAGCAACAGCAAATAATAATTTTGCACAATGGTCTGGTTTCAATTCCCGCCGCATCATCCAGACGATGATGGGCGGGTTTCTTTTTGCAGGCCCGTTCTGTGCCAAATCATCCTGCCAGCAGGCAGGCAATATGCGATGTAATGCATATTGGGGTGCTTATAGAATTGATCCTTGGGGGCTGCGCAGGTAGGGTTTGAGCAACAGCAATTGGTACAGCCAACTGTCAGAATAGAAGGGAACGCTGTAATGGATGGGACGGACCCTCTTCGCATTGAAAATCTTTGCGCAGAAAAAGGCTTGAAGATGACAGAGCAGCGCCGGGTCATCGCCCGCGTGCTTTCTGAAAGCAATGATCACCCAGATGTGGAACAATTGCATCAACGCGCGACTGAGGTTGACTCAAAAATCAGCATCGCAACCGTGTATCGCACCGTTCGCCTGTTGGAAGAGGCAGGGATCCTGACCCGCCATGACTTCGGGGATGGGCGTGCGCGCTATGAAGAAGTTCCAGATGAACATCACGACCACCTGATTGATATCGAATCTGGAAAAGTGATCGAATTCCACAATGAAGCGATTGAGCGTTTGCAGGAAGCCGTCGCCAAGGAATTGGGGTATCAGCTGGTCGATCATCGGCTTGAATTATTTGGTGTGCGCCTGGGTCGATCAGGGAAGAAGGGCCCATCGTGACAGGTACCAGTTCACTGAATGAGTCGTTAGCGCAATTGACGAGCAATAATCTTGGAATACGGCTCGCCAATGGGGATCCTGGTTTTGTTGATGCGTCTCAGGCGCTTCGGTACCGGGTCTTCTATGAAGAAATGACCGCCCATCCCAGTCCGGAAACCGCGCGCAGCAAGCGCGATGTGGATACTTTTGACGATGTTGCAGATCATCTGCTGGTGGTTGATCGAAATCTAGGTGACGGTCCGGAATCTGTCGTTGGCACCTATCGATTGGTCCGGCGAGAGGCCGCCGCGCGCCATGGGCAGTTCTACAGCGTCGATGAATATGATATCAGCGCGATTGTGAACCAGCCCGGTGAAATTCTGGAATTGGGCCGGTCCTGCGTCGATATCAATTACCGCTCCCGCCATGTTATGGATCTGTTGTGGCGGGGCATTGCCGCCTATGTCTTCCATTATGACATTACGCTGATGTTCGGTTGTGCCAGCTTTTCGGGTGTGGATCCGGAAGCCATCGCCCTGCCATTGAGCTATTTGTATCAGAATCACCTGGCCCCGATTGAAAAGCGCCCGGTCGCCCTGCCGGAACGGTATGTTGAAATGAATCGCCTGCCCGCGGACAGTTATGAAAAGCGCAAGGGCCTGGCCGCCGTTCCGCCGCTGATCAAGGGCTATTTGCGTCTGGGGGGCTTTATCGGCGATGGTGCCGTGATTGACCCACAATTTGATACGATCGATGTCTGTATCGTGGTCGAAACCGATCTGGTGACGGATCGATACTATAAACACTATGTCCGCAAGACGGGCGAAAGTGGCAGTGATGAGCGCAGTTCAAGCGAGACCTGAAAAGCCAGACCCCAGCAGCTATCGGCGACCGCGCGTCATTCCTCAACCAGGTGTTTTTAAGACATCTCGTTTCCTGGCGGGGTTGCGCGCAACGGGGATCGCAGTGTGGACCCTGTGGCTGGCATTATTGAACCTGCGCAGTATTCTGGCGAAACGGGGCGTTACACCCGACGTCACGATGCAATGGCACAAAATGACTCAGCGGATTGCCGCGATTGACGTGCGGGTAACCGGCACCCCGATCCGGGACCGCCCCGTCCTGTTTGTCGCCAATCATGCATCTTATCTGGACATAATCGTGCTGGGTGCCTTGCTGCCCTGTTCCTTCGTGTCGAAGTCCGAGGTCCGCGACTGGCCGATATTTGGCTGGCTGGCGGTTCAACAGCGCACGGTTTTCATCGAACGCGATCCCCGTAAGGCGGATCGACATTTGAGCGAAATGAAGCAACGCATCGAAGATGGCGGCTGTCTGGTCCTGTTTCCAGAGGGAACAAGTTCGGATGGCAGTCGCGTTTTGCCCTTCAAAAGCGCGCTGTTCCAATCCGCCAGCATCGAATTCCCAGAAACCGGACAGATTGAGGTGCAGACGGTGTCCATCGCCTATAACCGGTTGGATGGCATGCCTATGGGCCGCGCTTTGCGCCCGCTCTATACCTGGTTTGGCGATATGGAACTGGTGCCCCATCTGATGGGGTGGCTGGGTCTGGGCACGGTTGGGGTGGATGTCGTGTTTCATGAACCCCTGCGCATGGCCGATGTTGGGGGGCGCAAAGAATTGGCGCAGGCGACACAACGGGCCTGTACACACGGGCTGCAAACCGCACTGCGTAATGCGCCACAGCCCAGCAGCCCAATGGTCCAGGCTGTGTCGTGATCCTTGAAGTTGAAACAATCTTGCAGTAGGCTGCAAGGGCATCAGGCATCCCGTGACACGTTAGGAAATTGGCAAGCATTTCGCAGTATGGTCCTTAGCAATTGTCCGCCCTCTCCGGTTCAGGCATTCCACACGCGATCAAACGCGGCGTTGGATGGGCGCACATGACGGTCCAACGCAATGACACTGCCGCCCTCTGGTGCCGACTCACCGCACAGTTTTCAGCGTTTGGCGCAGGAGATGCCGCATTGACGGCACCCCATTGTCTGTCCTATCAGGCGCGGGATTGTTGTATTATCCCGCATACTGTGAAGCGAGCGTGTTGATGACCCAAGGTGCCACTACTTCAATGAAGACCCCGGAACGCCAGTCTCAGGATCGATTGCGGAAGGTCCATATCAAGACCTATGGCTGTCAGATGAATGCGTATGACAGCGAGCGCATGATAGAGACTTTGGCCCCATTGGGGTTTGAAGTCAGCGCTGAAATGGAAGGGGCTGATCTGGTCATTCTGAACACCTGTCACATTCGTGAGAAGGCGTCGGAAAAGGTCTATTCGGAACTGGGTCGCCTGCGGGAGGCACAGGCCCGAATGGCGGAAACCGGCGGGCGCATGATGTTGGCGGTTGCAGGCTGTGTCGCCCAGGCCGAAGGCGCAGAAATTCTGCGGCGTGCGCCCCAGGTCGATATGGTTTTCGGGCCCCAGACCTATCACCGCCTGCCTGCCATGCTGGCAGAGGCCGAAAAGAATCTGGGCAAGGGTCAGGTCGATACAGATTTCCCGATTGAAGATAAATACGATATCCTGCCCGAAGAACGCATTCCGGCTGGTATTTCTGCCTTTCTGACCATTCAGGAAGGGTGCGACAAGTTCTGTACCTTCTGCGTTGTTCCCTATACCCGCGGGTCGGAACAGTCCCGGTCCGCGATCGCCATTCTGAACGAAGCCAAACAGATGGTTGCCAAAGGGGTGCGGGAAATCACGCTGCTGGGCCAGAATGTGAATGCCTATCATGGTGTTGGGCCGGATGGGCGCGAATGGGGCCTGGCCCGATTGATCCGCGCCCTGGCGGAAATTGATGGTCTGGCACGGATTCGCTACACAACCAGCCATCCCCGGGACATGGATGATGATCTGATCGCGGCCCATGGGGATGTGCCCGCCCTGATGCCCTTCCTGCATTTGCCGGTACAAAGCGGGTCGGATCGCATTCTGGCGGCAATGAACCGCAAGCATAAAGTGGATGTATTCCGCAAGGTTGTGGATCGCCTGCGGGATGTGCGCCCGGACATGGCTTTCAGTTCCGATTTCATTGTCGGCTTCCCCGGTGAAAGCGATGCGGATTTTGCTGAAACGTTGAAGCTGGTGACGGATATCGGTTTCGCCGCCAACTTCTCGTTCAAATACTCGCCCCGCCCTGGAACGCCGGCTGCGGATATGGGGAATGCGGTCCCCGATCCGGTCATGACGGATCGGCTGACGGCATTGCAGCAATTGCTGGATGCCCAACAGGAAGCCTTCAACCGGGGCTGTATCGGCAAGACCATGCCGGTGCTGATGGAAAAATCGGCCCGCGACCCAGGTCAACTGGTCGGGCGATCACCGTATCTGCAGCCTGTGCATATCTTCGGGGACGCGTCACTAATTGGTCATATTGTAAATTGCGACATTCAGGACCTTAAGGCTTATAGTTTGTTCGGGTCGTTGGTTTCTGGCGACCCTGCCTTGTTGCCATCTCAATCGTTTGTATCTCAATCGGGAGCCGCTGTAGGTGGGCAATCCCCGCCTATTGATCCCAAGGAAAGGGTCTGCGCTTGAACTCCATCCTGACAGAAGATATGGGCACCATCACCCATGTCATTGAATTCGAAGACAATCGCCTCCTACCCGAATTGTTTGGAGAGCATGATAAGAATTTGGTTCGGATAGAAGCACAGTTGGGAATAACGCTGATCAATCGCGGCAATCAGGTGGCGATGACCGGTTCTAAAGACGGGGTCGCCCTGGCGGAAGAAGGCCTTAATCGCCTGTACAGCCGATTGCGCAGCGGCGAATCGCTGGAAGATGCGGATATTGATGCCGCCTTGCGCATGGTGGGCCAGCCGACGGATCTGTTCGGCCAACAGGAACCCATCATCCGCACCCGCCGCCGCCAGATTTCCCCCCGCACGCCGTTGCAGGCAGAATATGTCGATCTGATCCGGGGCAATGATCTGGTGTTTGGGATTGGTCCTGCGGGAACGGGCAAGACCTATCTGGCCGTCTGTATGGCGGTTTCCATGATGCTGTCGGGTCAGGTGGAAAAGATGATCCTGTCGCGCCCCGCTGTCGAAGCCGGGGAGCGTCTGGGCTTTCTGCCGGGCGATATGAAGGAAAAGGTCGATCCCTATCTGCGCCCTATCTATGACGCGCTGTATGATACGCTGCCGGCCGATCAGGTGTCGCGGAAATTGGAGAATGGAGAGATTGAGGTCGCGCCTTTGGCCTTTATGCGCGGGCGCACGCTGAAAAATGCCTTCGTGCTGTTGGACGAGGCGCAGAACACCACGGCGATGCAGATGAAGATGTTCCTGACACGGCTGGGGGAAAACAGCCGCATGGTGGTAACCGGGGATCTGTCCCAGATTGACCTGCCCCCCGGTCAGATATCCGGATTGGCCGAAGCTGTGCAGACCTTAAGCGGCATTAAGGGCATTGGCATGACGCGGTTCACCTCTGCCGATGTCGTGCGCCATCCTCTGGTGTCCAAGATTGTTCAGGCCTATGACGCCCGCGACGCAGCCAAGGCAGGAGGCAAACCGGCGTGAGCACCTCTACCCATTGGGACATTCAATGCACCATTTTAGCAGGGGATTGGACGCCAGCCGATGAAGCCACAGCCCAGGCTGCCGCACGGGCGGCGCTTGCTGCCATGAACCCAACCCGCGATCTGGAATTGTCGCTTGCCCTGGCCGATGACGAAACGGTCCAGAAGTTGAACCGGGACTATCGCGGTCAGGACAAGCCGACCAATGTGCTGTCTTTTGAATCCGGCGATGATGCGGATATTCCGGGCGAACCTTTGATGCTGGGCGATGTTGTGCTGGCGCGGGAAACCTGCACGCGGGAGGCGGGGGAGGAAGGCAAGCAATTTGCCCATCACCTGAGCCATCTTACAATACATGGCGTACTGCATTTATTGGGCTTTGATCATGAGAATGAGGAAGAGGCCGAAGAGATGGAATCCCTTGAGATAAAGATTTTGGCTGACATTGGCATCGCAAATCCCTATCTCGAAGGCGCAGAAACAAAGTAAGGGCGTAAAAGGTAAATATCATGGCAGACCATTCATCCTCCGGCACATCCAGTACCGGTGATCAGGGCCCCGGCGAACCCAGTTCTAGAAAGCCGAGTGGCCTGCGCGGGTTTCTGCGCACGCTTCTCGGCCGAAACGGAGAATCGCAGCTTCGCGACAGTTTTGAAGAACTGTTGGAACAGCACGATGATCGCGCCACACCGATTGATTCGGATGAACGGGCGCTGATCGACAATATTTTAAATGTCGGGGAAGAAACCGCCTATGACGTGATGATACCCCGGGCGGATATCGTCTCTGTCCCGGCGGATACGTCGCTGGATGAATTGGTCGCGATCATGTCGCGCCAGCCGCATTCGCGCTATCCGGTGCATCGCGACAGCCTGGATGACGTGCTGGGCATGGTCCATATCAAGGATGTTCTGGCCGCCACGACAGAGCCGAAGGAAAATTTCTCCGTCCGTGCCGTGATGCGCAAGGTCCTGTTTGTTGCGCCGTCTATGCGGGTGCTGGATCTGTTGCTGCAAATGCGCATGAACCGGCTGCATATGGCCCTGGTGGTGGATGAATATGGCGGCATCGATGGATTGGTGACGATTGAGGATCTGGTCGAAGAAATCGTCGGAGAAATCGAAGACGAACACGATATTGATCGCGGCCCCAAGATTGAGCACAAACCCGATGGAACCTGGATCGCCGATGCCCGTCTGGATATTGAAGACCTGGAAAAACGGCTGGGCCCGATCCTGACTGACGAAGAGCGTCAGGAAGATATCGATACTGTGGGCGGGTTGGTGTTCACGCTGGCCGGGCGCGTCCCGATCCGGGGGGAATTGATCCCGCACGAGGAATCCGGCCTGGAATTTGAAGTCCTGGAAGCTGACCCTCGCCGTATCAAGCGGGTTCGTCTGCGCTATCGCCCCGCTGCGGTAACGCCCAGTGTCGACGCAAAACGCGCCGCTGAAACGACCGCGAAGGCGGCTGAGTAAGTCGCGCAGCCCCCTACAGTCATGTCAGAATATGATCCCTGGGCTCCAGGGGCATTGGGGGCGGGGTGTTCAGGGCTTCTGCCACGGATATTTCGACGGTGCGGCACATGGCGTCCAGGGGGATCCCGTTCACGGAATTTGTGAAGGGATGCTTCAATTCGTCTGTCACGGCGGCCAGTCCATAAAAGACATAGGCGATGATCCCAGCAAAGACCGGGGCCATCCAGCCCACGGATTCGATCAATCCAAACGGCACCAGGATACAATACAGAAAGATCGTGCGATATATCAGCAGGACATAAACATAGGGCATGGGGGTGCTGGAAATCCGCTCACAACCCGCCTGGGCCAGTGAAATCGCGCCCAGTCGTTGGGTCAGAACGCGCAGGCCAAAGTCGCTGATCCCCCCATTTGCATGAATCCGGTGCAGCCGCTTCGCCATTTCATTCAAAGGCCCGCAGGCTGGGTTGCGCATATCTTTAAAGGATTGGATCAATGCCGGATCGGCAAAATCCTGCAATTGCGCAGGGGGGTCCGTTCGGCGCAGATTGGTGCGGTGCAGATGCAGGAACACACAGGCCAGCTTCAACAGTTCCGCGCGGTCCTGGGTTTCACCCATGAAGGTCATCGTTTCCCGTCCCAGGCTGCGGATATCTGCGATCAAATGGCCCCACAAGGTGCGTGCCTCCCACCAACGCTCATAGGCGGCATTGTTGCGAAACCCCAGAAACAGGGACAGTGCTAGGCCGAAAATACTGGCGGCTTGAAAGTTGATATGGATGATCGGAACGCCGGTGTGGTCCAGCACCAGGATGATGACCGACAAGGCCATGAAGAATGCGATTTTGGGCGCTACTTTCGGAACAATTGATCCTTTTGTGATCAGAAACAGCGTCAGGAATGTGGGATTCTTACGAACGATCATGGGGGGCGGGCCTTTAGAAAACTCTATGGATACTCAAGATGGGAGCATTCGACATGATCCCCTGATATGAAATGCGGGACCATGCTGTTTGCGACTTTCATTGCGTGAATAAATACTTGGCCTGCTTTTGTCTAACCGTGCCGTTGTTCTGCCCATTTCAGCAAGGCATCCAGGGCCGGGCACAAGGATTGTCCCCAATCGGTTAGACAATATTCAACTTTCGGCGGCACCTGATGGTGGACAATACGGCGGACGATGCCATCAGCCTCCATTTGCCGAAGCTGCTGGATCAACATTTTTTGCGATATCGCCGGAATGGCGCGCTCAAGGTCAGAAAAACGCATGATCTTTCCACCGAAAAGATGGAAGAGAATGACCAGTTTCCAGCGCCCTTCCAGCATTTTAAGGGCCTGTTCTGCCCCTTCAGCCGCAGAGGTTGGCGTGTATTGTACCTTACCTTCAGGTAAGTACCCAACTTTTTTGTCCGTACTTGTCATCTTTAAAGCGTATTCTTATTTTTCCGATGATGCAAACAGACAAAGGAAAAAGCCCATGCCAATAAATCTGCCAAAGCCGATTTCCCAATATTACCAATATGACCTGGATAACAATCCTGCTTTCGCAGAGTGCTTTACTGAAGACGCTGTCGTCGTTGACGAGGCACAAACCTATACCGGACGCCAGGCGATACAGGAATGGAAAACAGGGGCGTCCCGCAAATTTAACTATACCGTCGACCCCTTCTCAATTGAAGAAACCAACGGCACGACCATCGTGACCGCGCATGTCGTGGGTAATTTCCCAGGCAGTCCTGTGGATCTGCGATATTTCTTCGTTCTGCGGGATGAAAAAATCGCATCGCTGGAGATCACATTATGAGCTTCGATCTGGGTCTTTCAGGCCGTCGCGCCCTGGTCACCGGGGGCACCAAAGGGGTCGGGGCCGCAGTCGTTCAATCGCTGCGCAATGCCGGGGTGAAGATTATGACAACGGCGCGCACAATTCCCGATATGCCCCAGGATGATGTTCTGTATGTCGCCGCAGATGTGGCAACGGCCGAAGGGTGCCAGACTGTGGCGGATGCTGCGTTGATGCAGCTTGGGGGCGTTGATATTATTGTAAATGTTGTGGGCGGGTCCAGCGCGCCTGGTGGCGGGTTCGCCGCGTTGACTGACAACGAATGGCAGAATGCGCTGAACCAGAATCTGATGTCGGCGGTGCGGCTTGATCGTGCCTTGCTGCCGTCGATGATTGAACAGGGGTCGGGCGTGATCATCCATGTCACCTCTATTCAGCACGAACTGCCGCTGCCGGAATCAACAACCGCCTATGCCGCAGCCAAAGCCGCCCTTTCAACCTACAGCAAAAGTCTTTCAAAAGAAGTAACGCCCAAGGGCATCCGCGTCGTTCGGGTGTCACCGGGTTGGGTTGAAACCGAGGCGGCGGTGCGTCTGGCGGAAAGGTTGGCAGACCAATCCGGCACGGATTACGAAGGCGGAAAGCAGATCATTATGCAATCCTTGGGGGGGATTCCGCTGGGTCGTCCCGCGCGACCACAAGAGGTGGCGGATTTGATCAGTTTCCTGGTATCACCAAAAGCCGCTTCCATTACAGGGACTGAAATTGTCATTGATGGGGGGACGGTACCAACGGCATAGGACAGTCGGACTCCGGGATGCCCCTAAACAAGACAATATGCAAATAAGGATGCTGGTCACGGCAGAATCGGCCAAAGTTCCCCATATTCAATCTTAGGATTCTATCTAGGGAAATTTGATATGACATGGGGTGGGTTGGCGTCTGTTCCGGGCCAGTTGAATGCATGGGGTGGCTGGCGTCGCCGTGGGGTTTTGTTTCTGGCGGGGGCGATCACAACGCTGGCATTGCCGCCCTTTAACATCTGGCCCATCGCCTTTTTAACGCTGCCATTCATAGTCTGGATGCTGGAAGGCGTGACGCGGCGACGGCAGGCCTTTGGGGTCGGCTGGTGGTTCGCATTCGGATATTTTTGTGCCGGATGGTATTGGATATCCAACGCGCTATTGGTTTTTTCCAATGATTTGTGGTGGATGGTTCCCTTTGCCCTGGTCGGGCTGCCGCTGGTAATGGCGGTTTATTATGGGCTGGCGACATTGATCGTGGATGCCGTGTCGGGGCGCGCGATAGGTCGACGCCTGGGGCGATGCCTGTTGCTGGTGGCAGGGTTCGCAGGCATGGATATGCTGCGCGGTGTTCTGTTTACCGGCTTTCCCTGGAACACATTCGGGTATCTGTGGTCCGGCGTTCCGGCCCTTAGCCAGGCCGCCTCCCTGATTGGGGTCTATGGCCTGGGCGTTCTGGTGCTGTTGTCTGGTTTTCTGATTTCAATGATCGCGATGGAAGGAACAGGCGGCGCGCATGCCGGGGATAGACTGCGGCGTCGCCTCTGTCTGGTCGGTGCCATTGCATTGCCAGCCCTGGTCTTCGCAGGCGGCACAATCCGTTTGTCCCTTGCGCCCGAATTAACCCAACAGCAGGCGGACCCAGCCCTACCCGGTCTTCGCATGGTTCAGGCCAACATTCCCCAAACGGAAAAATGGAGCCGGGAATTCCGCTTGCGCAATTTCCAGACATTTCTGCGGCTCAGCAGCGCTGATCGACCCGATTGGGTTCGGACCGTGATCTGGCCGGAAACCTCTGCGGCCTTCTTCATCGATGAAGCACCAGACCTCAGAACCGCTGCGGGTGCCTTCGCGGCCCCGACCGGCGGGTATCTGATAACCGGCGCGCCGCGCCGGGTGCAGGATCCGCTGACCCTGTATAATGCCTTATTGGCCCTGAACGATCAGGGGGACGTCAAGGCGCAATACGATAAGTCACATCTGGTGCCATTTGGCGAATATGTTCCATTGAGTGACTATCTTCCCTTTGGAAAGGTCACGATTGGATCTGTGGATTATTCGCCGGGCCCAGGTCCTCAGACGGTGACCCTGCCGGGTCTTCCCCCCTTTGCCCCCCTGATCTGTTACGAGATCATTTTTCCAGGCCAGGTGATTGACAGCACCCACCGCCCGGAATGGATTTTAAACATCACCAATGACGCCTGGTATGGCCATTCCACCGGTCCTTATCAGCATGTGCAGCATACAAGGCTGCGGGCCATCGAAGAAGGCCTGCCGCTGGTTCGATCCGCCAGCACCGGGGTGTCTGTTGCCTATGATGGATATGGCCGGGAACTGGCCCGCATTGCGCTGGATTCAAGCGGGGTGCGCGACTTCCGATTGCCGCCTGCGCTGTCAGAAACGCTGTTTGCTGTCTATGGAAATGCGATCGCAGTGTTCATGATCGCGATTTCTGCCATTGCTGGAATAATGGCTATCCGACGTTGATTTATCCTAGAAATTCTGCGACTTGATCGTGTATGAATTAGGATGCACGACCATATCGTGATTGTTGGTGTTTGGCGGATTTTGTTCCAGGGCGGTCGCAGTATAGGATATGCTGACTTTGGAATGCCTGATCAGGATAGGATTATAAATACATGGCGAAGACTCCAAAAGACGATCTGCCATCGGGAAATTCCCCGATGGGCAATATTCCTGCAGGGCGTCCCGGTGTTCCCAATCCGGTTGATATTCATGTTGGCAGGCGGGTTCGTCTTCGGCGCACGCTGCTTGGGCTCAGCCAGGAACGACTGGGGGAGATGATCGGCCTGACCTTTCAGCAGGTCCAGAAGTATGAACGCGGCACAAACCGCATCGGGGCCAGCCGTCTGTATGATCTGTCACGGGTTTTGAATGTTCCGATACAGTTCTTCTATGATGACATGACAACAGAAACAGCAGGCCAGTCGCCCCGTTTGCGCGCCGGTCTGGAGGAAGCGCCGTCAGAGCCCTATATTGACGAAGATCCAATGAAGCGTCGGGAGACCCTGGAACTCATTCGGGCCTATTACAAAATCAAGGATCCTGAAATCCGCCAAAAGATATTTGATCTGTGCCGCGCCATGGCCCATGCGACCGAAGAATCCTGAAGGTTTCCCGTCTCGTTCAGGGCAGCGACCAAGCACCCTCTTGACCTTATCTTAAAACCCTCGTAACAAACCGCGCGTTTAGGCGGTGAAAATGTATGCGCCGCCTGTGGGTTGACACATACGATCATAATGCGCGCACCGTCTTCTGATGCGCCGCCTCACGACAAGCCGAGTATTCGAAGGGGATTTCAGCATGGCCAATTCGTTCTTGTTCACCAGCGAATCAGTTTCCGAAGGGCACCCAGATAAGGTCTGTGACCGGATTTCTGATGAAGTGGTGGATCTGTTTCTTGCCGCTGATCCCGGTGCGCGTGTCGCCTGTGAAACCCTGACGACCACGAACCGGATTGTGATTGCAGGCGAAGTTCGCGGGCCGGAAAGCGTCGTTTCCCCCGATGGTCTGGTGAATAAAGAGAAGATCGAGGAAGTCGCCCGCGCCGCCGTGAAAGATATCGGCTATGAGCAGGAAGGCTTTCACCATGCCCATGCAGAGGTTCAGATTTACCTGCATGGTCAGTCCAAGGATATTGCCGTGGGCGTGGATGCATCCGGGAACAAGGATGAAGGTGCTGGCGATCAGGGCCTGATGTTCGGCCATGCGCGCCGCGAAACCGATGTGCTGATGCCTGCGGCCATCCAATATTCCCACGATATTCTGAAAAGTCTGGCAGAATTCCGTCACAGCGACCCTAAAAGTGGCCTGGGACCGGATTCAAAAAGCCAGGTGACGCTGCAATATGAAGATGGAAAGCCCGTTGGCGTTGCCTCTGTTGTTGTGTCCACCCAGCACACGCCGGACATGGACCAGCGCGCGATCCGCGAATTGGTGCGCGCGCATGTTGAGAAAGTTCTGCCCGCCGGTTGGTTCCCGCCCGAAGACGAATTCTATGTCAATCCCACAGGGATTTTTGTAATCGGTGGCCCGGATGGCGATGCCGGTCTGACGGGGCGTAAGATCATTGTCGATACCTATGGCGGTGCGGCCCCCCATGGTGGTGGTGCATTTTCCGGTAAGGACCCGACGAAGGTTGACCGGTCCGCAGCCTATGCCGCGCGCTATGTCGCCAAAAACATCGTTGCCGCTGGTCTGGCCGATAAATGCACGATCCAGGTCGCCTATGCGATTGGTGTTTCCAAGCCCCTGTCGCTGTTGGTCGATACCCATGGCACGGGAACGGTTGCCGAAGACCGTTTGGTCAAGGCCGTCAGTGAAGTGATGAACCTGTCCCCGCGCGGCATTCGCGAGCATCTGAAGCTTGCTAATCCGATCTATGCCCCCAGCGCTGCCTATGGGCATTTCGGACGCATCCCAACGGAACAGGGCCATTTCAGCTGGGAACGCACGGATCTTGTCGATGCGCTGACTTCGGCGCTGACCTAAGGCATACTGACGCGATACTGACGTGATGGACCCCCGATCGGACGAAGCCAGGCTTAAGTTTTTCGGCCGCCGAAAGGGGCGCAGCCTGAAACCCTCGCAACAGGGAATTCTGGACCAGCGGCTGCCTGCCTATGCGCTGGATCCACAGGCGATGCCCGCGGATCCAAGACAGCTTTTCACCCCGTCGGTTGACTCTGTGCAGATGGAAATCGGCTTTGGGTCTGGCGAGCATCTGGTGGCCCAGGCCCAGGCCAACCCGACCGTTGGCTATATCGGATGTGAACCTTTCATCAACGGTGTTGTGAAACTGGTCCGCGATCTGGATAAGGCCAAGGTCCAGACCGTTCGCGTCTATCCAGATGACGCCCGCCATGTGCTGGATGTCTTGCCTGATGGATGTCTGGATCAGGTATTCGTCCTGTTCCCGGATCCCTGGCCCAAGGCGCGCCATCGGATGCGCCGTTTTATCGGGCCGGATAATCTGCCCCGTTTGGCCCGTGTGATCCGGCCTGGCGGGTATCTGCGATGCGCGACGGATCATCCTGATTACCTGGAATGGATGTTGTTGCATGTTGGTGCAAGCCCGGATTTTATCTGGACGGCGCAAAGGCCCGGCGATTGGCTGGACCGCCCGCAGGATCAGCCACCGACGCGCTATGAAAGCAAGGCGCTGGCCGGTCGTCCCCATTACCTAAGATTTCGCCGCCAAGATTAGGATGCCAAGATTGGGAAATCACCCGGTCTGTCCGGTTGGTGACTGCGGACTTGATACACGGGCTCAATTGGCGTATTACCCTGCGACTGAACTTTCATTATATCGCCTTGTACTGCAAGAGTGATGGATGGGGGTGGGCTGCGGCCCGCCCTTTTTTGTTGGAAAACCGGCATTAACCGGAGAAGAGACAGGCCCTTTTAATGGCGATCGAAGACCGTATCGCAGCGATGATCGAACCAGCCCTGACCGATATGGGATACGGGCTGGTGCGCGTGCGCGTTTTGGGAACGAAACAGATCACGCTGCAGATCATGGCCGACCGTGTGGACGAAGCCGCGATCACGGTTGATGATTGTGCGGATATCAGCCGTGCAGTTTCTGCGCTGCTGGATGTGGACGATCCCATTGAACAAGCGTACAGTCTGGAAGTGAGTTCTCCGGGTATCGACCGCCCGCTCACCCGCCTCAAGGATTTTGAGCGTTATGCCGGGTTTGAAGCAAAAGTCGAGTTACAGTCCCTGATCGACGGTCGTCGCCGATTTCGCGGCATCCTGGGGGGCGTGAATGGCACGATGGTTAAGATTGAGACTGAGACCGGCGCGTTTGAAGTGCCATTTGAAGAAATTCGCGAGTCGAAGCTAGTGCTGACCGACGCGCTGATTGAGGCGAGCCGCGCTGCGGCCGCTGGAACAACCGGAACCGCGGAGGGGTCCGCCCTTTAAGGGCCCCTGCGCATCCTAAAACGACTGACCAAAGTTTAGAGGATCGAATACGATGGAAGGCATCACGATCACGCGCACCGATATGTTGGCCGTAGCCGACGCCGTTGCCCGCGAAAAAGGGATTGAGCGCGACCTGGTTCTGGAAGCCATGGAACAGGCAATTCAAAAGGCCGGGCGCTCTAAATACGGGATGGAACACGATATCCGGGCGACGATTGATCGCAAGACCGGCGAAATCGTGCTGGCCCGTTATATTGAGGTCGTGGCGCCCGATGCCGTGGAAGACGAGGTCAAACAAACCACCGTCGATCGTGCGCGCCGCAAGAAGCCCGATGCTGTGGTTGGTGATTTCATCATTGATCGCCTGCCCCCGATTGATTTCGGGCGCATCGCCGCACAGACTGCCAAACAGGTGATCGTGCAGAAGGTTCGCGAAGCAGAGCGTGATCGCCAGTATGAAGAATACAAGGACCGCAACGGCGAAATCGTCAATGGTCTGGTCAAGCGTGTTGAATACGGCAATGTCACCATTGATCTGGGGCGCGCCGAAGGTGTCCTGCGCCGGGATGAAATAATCCCCCGGGAACATTTCAAGCGCGGGGACCGGGTCCGGGCCTATATCTTTGATGTGCGCAAGGAACAGAAGGGGCCGCAGATTTTCCTGTCGCGGACCCGTCCGGAATTCATGGCGATGCTGTTTGCGCAGGAAGTGCCGGAAATCTATGACGGCATCATCGAAATCAAGAAGGTCGCCCGCGATCCTGGCAGCCGTGCGAAAATTGCCGTGCTGTCCAATGACGGGTCCATCGACCCGGTCGGTGCCTGCGTCGGGATGCGCGGCAGCCGCGTTCAGGCTGTTGTGGCGGAATTGCAGGGCGAAAAGATCGACATCATTCCCTGGAATGATGAAGACCCGACCTTTGTCGTGAACGCCCTGGCCCCAGCTGAAGTCACCAAGGTTGTTATGGACCCGGACACCAACACGATTGAAGTCGTGGTGCCGGATGAGCAACTGTCGCTGGCAATTGGCCGACGGGGTCAGAATGTGCGCCTGGCGTCCATGCTGACGGGCTGGAACATCGACATCATGACCGAAGAGCAGGAATCGGAGAAGCGTCAGCGCGAATTCGTCGAACGCTCTGAATTGTTCATGGAAGCCCTGGATGTGGACGACATGATTGCCCAGTTGCTGGTCACAGAAGGCTTCACGTCGGTTGAAGAAGTGGCCTATGTGCCGGTTGACGAAATGGCGACCATCGAAGGCTTTGACGAGGAAGTCGCAGAGGCCCTGTCTGATCGCGCCAGTGCCTATCTGGACGAACAGAACCGCCTGTTGGAAGAAAAACGGCGTAATCTGGGCGTAACCGATGATCTTGCCACCTATACAGGCTTTACCAACAAACAGCTGATTAAGCTGGGTGAAGAAAAAATCTGCACGATCGAAGATTTTGCAGGCCTGGCGGCAGACGAGTTGACTGATCCGGCGGATGGGTTGCTGCGCGGCGATGACCTGACAGAGGCTGAAGCCAATATCATGGTGATGAATGCGCGTGTGAAGGTTGGTTGGCTGACACAGGAAGAACTGGATCAGATGCTGGCCGAACAGGCTGCGGCAGAGGCTGCGGAGGAAGAGGCTTAAGGGCGGTCCGGAGGACGGCGCTGATGGTGACGGACCAAGACGCTCCACCTGCCCAGGCAAAGGCTGAACAGGATCCTGATGTACCGGACCTTTCGGTGGATGATGGGTCCCCCAGGGCGGCGAAAGAACCGGTCCGGCGCTGTTTGGTTTCGGGTGATCGGCATCCAAAGGAAGCGCTGATTCGATTCGTGTTGGGTCCGGACGGCACGGTCGTTCCGGACCTGGCGGCGAAACTGCCAGGACGCGGATTGTGGTTGAGCGCGGATGCGCAAAGCATTAAGACAGCACTGGATCGTAAGCTGTTTGCCCGTGCGGCCCGGGCACCGGTCGTTGCATCGGTCGATTTGGTCGTGCAAATAGAGGCCTTGTTGGCGCGGCGTTGCGTTGAGACACTATCTCTTGCGCGTCGGGCTGGTGAAGCGGTCTGTGGGTTTGAAAAGACCCGCGCAGCCCTGATTTCAGGCAGTTGTGCGGTGTTGTTGCAGGCCCGGGATGGGGCCGCAGATGGGCGTGCTAAGTTAGCGGGCCTGGCTCGGGAAACGGAAACCCGGGCATTTGTGCCGGTTTTTGCCGTGCTTGATGCGGTAGAAATGGGAGAAGCCTTCGGGCGCGACGCGGCTGTTCATGCGGCGCTGCTTAAGGGTGGATCCGGGGGCGGATTAAGCCGTCGCTTCCAAATGGAGGCAGGGCGGTTAAAAGGTTTCAGAGAAACGGCACCCGACACGGGTCGGCTCGCCGGAAAGGACGATGAATGAGTGATGGGACTTCTAAAGGCGGTGGCAAGCTCTCTCTTGGGAAACCAGGAAAGCTGAGCCTCTCTAAGACGGTTGAAAGCGGTCAGGTACGCCAGAGCTTTAGCCATGGCCGATCCAAGACTGTGATCGTCGAAACAAAGAGCCGTCGGTCCTTTGAGCGCAATGACACCGGCGACATGAAGGTCGTGAAGGGGGGCGCTGCGGCACCGCGTGCCCCGCAGGAAAAGAACAAGCTGGTCTCGGAAAATCCGCTGGACGGGTTGTCGGAAACCGAACGGCAAGCCCGGATTCGGGCGCTGGAAGGGGCGGCGCGCGATGAAGAACGCCGCAAGAATGAGATTGAAGAAATTGAGCGCAAGGCAGTGGAAGCTCGCGCCCGTCGTGAGGCGGAAGAACGCCTGAAGCAGGAAGAAGCTGCGGCGGCTGAAGAAGAAAAGACCGATGCTGCTGAAGCCAAGTCTGCTGAAACTGCAGCGGAACCGACACAGGCTTCTGTGAAGGAAGATCCTGCGGTTGATCCTGCGGTTGATCTGCCCATTCCGCCGTCTGAAAAGCCGGATGCAGCCGCCCGTGCGCGCGCCAAATTGGAACCGCAGGCACCCGCGGATGACAAGGATAAGAAGAACAAGGGCACGATGCGCCTGCGCAGTGGCGAACAACGCCGCCGCAGTGGCAAGATGACTGTTACTCAGGCCCTGGAAGACGATGGCGAAAATCGCGGTCGATCCATGGCGGCCCTGCGCCGCGCCCGGGAGCGTGAAAAGCAACAGAACCGGGAGCGCCTGTCACGGGGTGAAAAGGTTCTGCGCGAAGTCACCATTCCAGAAGCAATTTCTGTCGGTGATCTGGCAAACCGCATGGCCGAACGTGCCGCCGATGTGATCAAGACGCTGATGAAAATGGGCGTTATGGCGACCGTGAACGAAGTCCTGGATGCCGATACGGCGGAACTGGTCGTGTCTGAATTCGGGCACCGCGCCAAGCGTGTGTCGGAATCCGACGTCGAAGATATCCTGATCCAGCCCAAGAAAAGCGATGCAGCGGGTCTGCCGCGTGCGCCGGTCGTCACGATTATGGGGCATGTGGATCATGGCAAGACATCCCTGCTGGACGCCTTGCGCGCAACCGATGTTGCCGCCGGGGAAGCCGGGGGGATTACCCAGCATATCGGGGCCTATCAGGTGACCATGACCACCGGGGCCAGCATTACCTTCCTGGATACGCCCGGCCACGCCGCCTTCACCTCCATGCGTCAACGCGGCGCGCAGGTGACGGATATCGTGGTTCTGGTCATCGCAGCCGATGACGGCATTCGCCCCCAGACGATTGAGGCGATCAACCACGCGAAAGCGGCAGAAGTGCCAATCATCGTGGCGATCAACAAGATCGATAAAGAAGGGGCGAATCCGAACAAGGCCAAACAACAGCTTCTGGAACACAGCCTTGTGCCCGAAGATATGGGCGGGGATGTGATCTGTGTCGAAGTTTCGGCAACCAAACGCCTGAATCTGGATGTGCTGGAAGAAACCATTCTTCTGCAAGCCGAAGTGATGGAATTGACCGCCGATCCTGCAGCGGAAGCCCGTGGTGCCGTGGTCGAGGCCAAATTGGAAATCGGCCGTGGTTCTGTTGCAACCGTTCTGGTTCAGAACGGTACCTTGCGGGTCGGTGATATCTTTGTCGCAGGCCAGGAATGGGGCCGTGTGCGGGCCTTGTTGGATGACAAGGGACGTGCGCTGACCGAAGCTGGTCCCTCTGTTCCTGTTGAGGTTCTGGGGCTGCAAGGCACACCGCAGGCTGGCGATGAATTTATCGTCCTGGCCGATGAGTCCAAGGCCCGTGAAATTGCCAGCTATCGCCAGCGCAAGGCGCGGGAACAGCAGTTTACCATCAGCGGTCGGGGCACGTTGGAACAAATGTTCGAACGGGTTCAGGCGGGCGAGGCGGAACAACTGCCAATCGTGGTCAAGACCGACGTTCAGGGGTCCCTGGAAGCCTTGGTTTCCGCCCTGGAAGGCCTTGCGACTGATGAGGTGAAGGTCCGCGTTCTGCATGGTGCTGTCGGCGGTATCACGGAATCTGATGTTACCTTGGCGGCGTCTACTGGGGGTGTGATCCTGGGCTTTAACGTCCGGGCAAACCCACAGGCACGGGATCTGGCCAAACGGGATGGCGTTGATATTCGATATTATTCAATCATCTATGATGCGATTGATGATATGAAATCTGTGCTGTCTGGTATGTTGTCGCCGGAAGAACGCGAAGAATTCCTGGGCTATGCGGAAATCCGTGAAGTCTTCAACATCACCAAGGCCGGTAAGATTGCCGGGTGCATGATCACAGATGGTGAAGTCCGTCGCGGCGCGAAAGTGCGCCTGTTGCGCGATGATACCGTGATCTATGAAGGTGCGTTGAAACAGCTCAAGCGCTTCAAAGACGACGTCAAAGAAGTCAAGAATGGCTATGAATGCGGTATGGCCTTTGAAAACTTCGAAGGCATGCAGGTCGGCGATATCGTTGAATGTTTTGATATTCAGTCGATCAAGCGGAATCTGTAACGCCGCCCCTTCGGGCACAGACAGCAGAGAGGAGGCGATAGCATGAGCGACCGGGAGCCCTCTCAGCGGCAATTGCGGGTCGGTGAACAAATCCGACACGCGCTGTCGCGTATTCTGTCGCGGGGCGAACTTCGGGATCCAGTCCTGACCAGCATTCCGATCACAGTGTCGGAAGTGCGCTGTGCAGCGGACCTGAAGCTGGCCACCGTCTATATTATGCCCTTGGGCGGTCAAAATATTGACGAGGTTCTGTCAGCCCTGAAACGCGCAGGCGCGTTCCTGCGGGGTCAGGTCGCGCGGGAAGTCCATCTGAAATATACGCCCGGCCTGCGCTTTATGGCCGACGAAACCTTTGCTGAGGCGGGACGGATCAACGAATTGTTGCGCCGACCAGAAGTTCGCCGGGATTTGGTGTCCCAGGATGATGAAGACACCAATGAAGAGTCACAAGACACCGATACCCGACCGTCAAGAATAGCCGCTGGCGGATCTTCCAAGGATTGATCCTTCTCAATGCGCGATGACCTGACAGATGATGAATTAGAGCGTTATGCCCGCCACGTCATTCTGGAAGAGGTGGGGGAGGAAGGCCAGATCAAGCTGTTGGAGTCCAAGGTTCTGGTCGTCGGGGCAGGCGGTCTTGGCGCGCCCGTTCTGATGTATCTGGCCGCGGCTGGTATCGGCACATTGGGCATTGTTGATCATGATGTCGTCGATCTGTCCAATCTTCAGCGCCAGATCATCCATTCCGTTGATGATATTGGCCGCCCGAAAACGCGCTCTGCGGCAGAACGTCTGGAAACGATAAATCCTGATATAACGATCATTGAACACCGCACCCGGTTGACCGCCAGCAATGCGGCGGACCTGTTTGCAGACTATGATCTGATCGTGGATGGCAGCGATAACTTCGCGGCCCGTTATCTGTGCAACGATACCAGCTATTCCCTAAAGAAGCCCCTGGTCAGCGCTGCCCTGGTGCGGTTCGAAGGGCAGTTGTCTACCTTCAAGGCCTATGATGGCGGCCCCTGCTATCGCTGCCTGTTCCCGGAACCACCGGATCCGGACCTGGTGCCCCGCTGCGACACTGTCGGTATATTCGGCGCTGTCGCAGGGGTGATGGGCAGCCTGCAGGCAACAGAGGTCCTGAAGGAGCTGTTGGGTCTGGGCACCAGTATGGCGGGACAGCTTTTGCTCTTCGACGCATTGGACCAGACCTTTCGCAAGATCAAGGTGCCCAAAGATCCAGATTGCCCGACCTGCGGCAACTGAGGACGGTGCGTTGATCCCCATGCACGGACAGTGTTCAGTCTCTCCTTAGAGAAAATCCCAAACAGACAAAATCGTTTGTGATGACGTATTTGATTAGAAAACAAGTGGTTAGAGTATCCAGTGTGAGCTCATGCGGGCCCACCACACTTGTATGAGCGCAGTGGTGTGCTCAATACCATCAACCTCTTACAAACCGGTCACCCCGGACGTGATCCGGGGTCCAGGGCCGCATAGTGAGATCACAGCGTTACGCCCTGGATTCCCGCTTGCGCGGGAATGACGCGATCTTTCATCCGGTGCCTTATCTTGCGGCTGAGTCCCTGTTCTGCCGTCTCGCCGGTTAAGGGCAGGTGGGAAATCCCTCAATCCTGATCACCGTTGCCAGACCGATGGGGCATGTCGCGATAGTCGCCGGATTGCATTTCCATCAGCCGGGAGACCGCGCGTTCAAATTCGAATGCATGGGTGCCTTCACGATATAAATCGTTTGGTGCGGCATCTGCGGCCATGATCAGATTGACGTGATGTTCGTACAGCGCATCGATCAGCGTCATGAAGCGTTTGGCCTCATTGCGACGGTCCTCTGTCAGGCGCGGGACCCCATTCAGGATCAATGTGTGGTATTTTCCAGCCAGGGTCAGATAATCTTCCGCCCCCAGCGGTTTTCCGCATAAGGCATCGAACTCCACCATGGCCACACCGCGCGCTGCTTTGGGCACGGCAATTGTGCGGCCCTTGACCTTGAAGCTATCGGCCTCTGCGGCGGCCCCTTCGGTCAATTCGTCGAAAGCCTGGTTCAACGCCTTTGTTGCCTGTGCGCCCAGCGGGGCATGATAGGTTTTAAGGGATTTCAGGCGGATCAGCCGGTAATCGGTTGGCGAATCCAGATGCAGGATATCCAGTTTCTTTTGCAATAGCTTGATAAAGGGCACGAATTGCTCGCGCTGTAGCCCGTCCTTATACAAGTCGTCTGGTGGCCAGTTGGATGTCGCCACCACGACCACGCCCCGTTGGAACAGGGAATCAAATAACCGGCCCAGAATCATGGCATCGGCAATGTCGGTCACATGGAATTCATCAAAACACAGCAGCCAGGCCTCATCGGCAATGCGTGCTGCAATCCGGGGCAGGGGATCATCCTCCTTTGTGTCGCGCGTCTTCTGTGCCTCGCGCCATTTATGGATGGCACCATGAACCTCAATCATGAATTCGTGAAAATGCACGCGGCGTTTGCGCTGGACCGTTGCCTCTTTATAGAACAGGTCCATCAGCATGGATTTGCCGCGCCCAACCCCACCATACAGATATAGACCTTGGGGCGGGTCTTCCCGTCGCCGCGCCAGGCCCAGCTTTGCCTTCCATCCCCCCGCATTGTCTGCGGGGCGATAGTCGGTCAGCGCCTTAAACAGGCCTTGCAGCTTTTCCACTGCCAGGGCCTGGCGGGAATCAGCCTTTAGCTGTTCATCGCGAACCAGGGCCCGATATTTGAACAAGGGACCTGCGGGATCATCATCTTGGGGGGTGTTATCAGTCAAATCCAGGGACTTACAGCTTGCGATTGGGACGGTGAATCATGCGCCAGAATCGGCGCTGGTTCAATGCCGGGATCACATCTTTAAGACCGGGGTTCAAACGGGCGAATGAACAACCGCAAGAAGGGCTTCTCCGGTTCCCGCTCTACGCCAATGGGCATTGCCGGGTCACGGGGTGTTTTGTTGAAGGTCCCAAATAGGCGGTCCCAGAAACTGAACAGATTGCCATAATTGGAATCCGTATCCCGGCGGACCGCATGATGATGAATCCAATGGATCGCAGGGGTGATGACAATCCAGCCCAAAGCTTTTTCCAGCCTGGCGGGCAGTTTGACATTGGAATGGGCGAAAATCGCCGCCAGTAGAACCTGAGTTTCAAATACCAGAACACTTTCCAGCGGCATATCCAGGCTGATAACGATCACAGCCCTGGCTAAGGCCGACAGCAGCACCTCGCCCCAATGAAAGCGAAAGGCGGTTGTGCTGTCCAGGGTCGCATCCAGGTGATGCACCTCATGAAAGCGCCACAACAGCGGGAATTCGTGATTCGCGCGGTGCCAGAAGTAAATCAACATGTCCAGAATCAGCAAATCTGCCAGTAGGCCGCCAATTCCGCCCCACCAGGGGGCATAGGCACTGCGCCACTCCGGTCCTGTTGTCGTCGCCCAGACGCTGATCGGAACAACAATGAATATCGATAGGATAACATTGGTGCCAAACAGGCCGCCATTGCTGAACAACCGCCCCGCCTTTCCCTTTGCGTCCAAGGGAATGATGGCGGCTGGGCGTATCCGTTCCATCACAAAGAACAGAATAACCCATCCCGCCACAAGGGCGGATTTATATGCCAACAGGGTTTCGGTCACGGTTTCCATGGGTCATAATCTGTGTCGATTATGTCGCCAGGGCAAGTCACGCCAGCGGCGATGGGGTCACACCTGCGTTACCGCCCGGTTTATTCTGCACTGTTCCTTCAAAGAGGATTCTTGATGTCTGTACCCTTGATTGGTGTTTCCGCCTGTATGTCGCAAAACGAGGCAGGCAGCGTGTATCATCATGTCGGCCATAAATATTTCGATGCGGTGGCATCGGCGTCACAGGCGATCCCTCTGGCTATTCCCGCCCTGCCGGGGGCCTTGGACCTGGATGTCCTGGTGGCGCGCCTGGACGGGCTGTTCCTGTCGGGCAGCCCCTCAAATGTCGAGCCTCAGAACTATGGCGGTCCGGCCTTTCGGGCGGATACCAAGCGCGACCCCAACCGGGATGGCGTCACCCTGCCGCTGATACGCAAGGCGATAGAGGTTGGCCTGCCGCTGTTTGCGGTCTGTCGGGGCCAGCAGGAATTGAATGTCGCCCTGGGGGGAACCCTGTTCCAGCATGTCCATGAATTGCCTGGAAAGCGCGATCATCGCGCGCGCAAGGACCTGCCCGTTCAGGACCAGTATGACGTGGCCCACCCGATTGATGTTCAGCCCGGTGGCATGCTGGCTGGGCTGAATGGTGCAACCGGGCAGGTGATGGTCAATTCGCTGCATGCCCAGGCGATCGACCGCCTTGCCGATGGCCTGTTCGTGGAAGCGGTCAGCGATGACGGTATCATTGAGTCGGTCAGCCTGCCGGGGTCGAAAGGATTCCTGTTGGCGGTTCAGTGGCATCCAGAACATCCGACCGCCCTGAAATGGCCGTTGAGCAAGGCAATGTTCCGTGCCTTTGGCGATGCTGCCCGTCAGCGCGCCCAATCCCGATAAAATTCACCCGATATCCTTATTGTCTGAAAGAGAGACCCGATGCGTATTGTGACCTGGAATATCAACTCTGTCCGCCTGCGCATGCCGATTGTGGAAAAGCTGACCCAACAGGTTGCGCCCGATGTGATCTGCCTTCAGGAAACCAAGGTCCACGATGACCAGTTCCCGTTCCAGGATATCCAGGCATTGGGCTATCCCCATATCGCGATCAATGGGATCAAGGGCTATAATGGCGTCTGCATTCTCTCCAAGCACCCATTGAGTGACATCGGGTCGCACAGTTGGACTGGTAAGTCGGATGGTCGCCATATCTATGCGACCCTGCCCAATGGGGTTGAGGTTCATTCCCTCTATGTCCCCGCTGGTGGGGATGAGCCGGATCGAGCGATCAATGATAAATTCGGCCATAAGCTGGATTTTGTTGACGAAATGGCCGTTTGGTTCGGTCAGAACCGGAAGGCAACCGACAAGATCATGGTGATGGGCGATCTGAACATCGCGCCCCTGGAACATGATGTCTGGTCCCACAAGCAATTGCTGAAAATCGTCAGCCACACGCCGATTGAGGTCGAAAAATTCAATGCGGCCCAGACCGCTTTCGGCTGGGTCGATTGCATGCGCAAATTCGTGCCGGATGAGGAAAAGCTTTATACCTGGTGGAGCTATCGGTCCAAGGACTGGCGCGCCGCGAATAAAGGCCGCCGCCTGGACCACGCCTGGGCCACACCCGCATTAGCCGATCAGGTCACCGCTATGCAGGTCTTAAGCGACGCCCGCGACTGGGAAAAACCATCAGACCATGTGCCTGTCATCCTTGATCTGGCGGGATGATATCGGGCCCGTCCACCCTGCACCCCCTTGACCCCGGCAGGATTGCAGATTACCTAACGTTCCAGATTTGTGCTGAAATGTGATGGAAGAATGCGATATGGCGATCCTGCCGATCTTGGTGGCACCGCATCCTGTGCTGAAGAAAAAGTGCACCCCGGTTGAGGCGGTGGACGGGCATATCCGCCGTGTGCTGGATGATATGCTGGAGACCATGTATGACGCGCCGGGCATTGGTCTGGCTGCGCCCCAGATTGGTTTGGCCAAACGGATGCTGGTGGTGGATTGCGCCGGGCGTGGGGAAACGCCCCAGCCGATGAAGATCATCAATCCGGAAATCATTGCTGAATCCGACGAATTGGCCAGCTATGAGGAAGGCTGCCTCAGTTTTCCAGAACAATATGCCGATGTGAAGCGTCCGGCCCGGGTGACGGTAAAATACCTGGACGAAACGGGCACGGAACAGACGCTTGACGCGGACGGCCTGCTGGCGACCTGTATCCAGCATGAAATCGACCATTTGGATGGTGTGGTCTTTGTGGATCATATATCCTCGTTGAAACGGGGTATGATCATGCGCAAGCTGCAAAAACTGATGCGTGGGAAGCCCCGCCCGGACGTCGCGGCGGAGTAATTCCACCCCATCCAGTGTGTGCTGTGCCACCGTTGGGCAAACACCCTGTCAGGAACCAGATATGACGAAGCTGCGCGTTGCCTTTATGGGAACACCGGGATTCGCTGTTCCCGCCCTGGATGCCATAAAACGGGCCGGACATGAGATTGAGGCTGTGTATACCCAGCCGCCCCGGCCCGCCCATCGCGGGAAGAAGGAAACCCCCAGCCCCGTACATCAGGCGGCCTTGAAAATGGGCATTCCGGTGCGCCATCCCAGCAGTCTGAAAACGCAAGAGGCACAGGCGGCATTCAAGGATCTGGCCCTGGATGCGGCAATCGTGGTCGCTTACGGGTTGATCCTGCCAAAGGCGATTCTGGATGCGCCCCGGTTTGGCTGTTTGAATATTCACGCCTCTTTGCTGCCGCGCTGGCGGGGGGCGGCACCGATCCAGCGGGCGATTCTGGCCGGAGATGATGAAACAGGAATCTCCATCATGCAGATGGATGAGGGGCTGGATACCGGCCCGGTCCTGCTGGAAGAACCAATGCCGATTTATCATCGCAGCACCGCCCAGAGTTTACATGATGATCTGGCAGCATTGGGGGCTCGTTTGATCGTTGAGGCCCTGGACAGTCGCGCCAGTGGTCAGATCACGCCCAAGCCACAGCCTGATGCCGGTGTCACTTATGCGGAAAAGCTCCAGAAGTCGGAAGGATTTATTGATTGGACCCAGACTGCGGCGGATCTGGACCGGCGGGTCCGCGCATTGACACCCTGGCCCGGCTGTTTCTTTGACTTTTGCGGGGAGCGCATCAAGCTGTTGCAGGCCGTGCCAGCCTTTCCCGACAAACAAGCCCCGGCTGGAACCATTCTTGATCCCGATGCTGTCATTGCATGCGGGACAGGTGCCCTGAAATTACTGTCCCTGCAGCGGCCCGGCCGTGGACCGGTCTCTGGCGGTGATTTTTTGCGGGGATTGCGCCTTTCCCCCGGTGATCATTTGCTGGGTGAGAAACAGGCCTGAAATACGAAACGGCGACGAGAAAGTCTCGTCGCCGCCGTAACCGTTGAACCGAAACCGGATGGGAGGGGCAGGATTTTGGCCTCGGTTCTCCGGAACTTCCGAAGCGGCATCGCCTTTTGGACCCGCCGCCTTACACCCTTACAATAGGCCGTCCGGGCCCGTCTGGCTGTGACGGGTGTCACAGCCTGCGAAAAAAATATAAATTCTTTTGTTTATTTGCAGAACGTCACTTCAGCCGAAGGTCAGCAGAAGGTTAAAGGGATGGGTTGGGCCTCAGCCATCCCTTTTATAGGGGCTGCTTTCCGCCAGGTCTGCCCGCAACCGCGCCTCATACTGGCGTTCTTTATTCAGGAATTGATCGACCGCGCTGCGGAACCCCTCATTGGGCAGCAGATGGGCGGAATAGGTGGTGACAGGCAGATAGCCCCGTTGGATTTTGTGTTCACCCTGGGTGCCCGCTTCGACGCGCCTCAGCCCATGGGTGATCGCATAGTCAATCGCCATGTAATAACACAGCTCAAAATGCAGGAATTTATAGTTTTCCAAGCATCCCCAATTGCGCCCGAAAATAGCATCACTGCCCAACAGATTAAGCGCGCCCGCAATCGGGATATCATCGGCATCAAAGGCCAGCATCAGGACCACGCGGTCACGCATCCGGTCGTGTAACAGGTCAAAGAAGTCCCTGGTCAGATAGGCGCCCCCCCATTTCCGGTCATAGGTATCGGTATAAAACTCGTAAAACGCATCCCATAATTCCGGCGTAATGGCATCGCCCGTCAGGGCTTTGGCGGTCAGGCCTGCTTCAGCAAGGGCGCGGCGCTCCTTGCGCACAGCCTTTCGTTTACGCGACGAAAACGCCTCCAGAAAATGATCGAAGGATGTATAGCCGTCATTGTGCCAATGGAATTGGTGACCGTGGCGGATTAGAAATCCGGCCTCTTCCAGGGCTTCTGCCTGCGGTTCGGTCACAAAATTCACATGTAGGCTGGAGACGCCATGTCGTTCCACTAGTTGCGCCATGGCGCTGATCAGATATTGGGTCGCCGCAGCCGGGTCCGGCGTAGCGGCTGTCAACAGGCGCGGCCCCGGCACGGGTGTGAAGGGCACAGCGGACAGCAGCTTGGGATAATACTGACCGCCGGCACTTTCATAGGCATGCGCCCAGGAATGATCGAATATATATTCCCCCTGCGAATGCCCCTTTAGATACAGCGGCATCGCTGCCAGCAGGCACCCTGCGGAATCGCGCAGCAGCAGGTGCTGGGGTAGCCAACCGGTTTCGGCGCGGACTGAACCGCTTTCTTCCAGGCTGCAGAGGAAGTCATAGGAAACAAACGGATTTTCCGCCCCGGCGCAGGCATCCCAGGCGGTCTTGTCGACCTCCTTTAAGGACGCGCAAACCTCTACCAGCAAACTGTTCTCGCCGTCGGGCATTTTGTGTCCTTGATCGCAAAGTGTCTTCAGGGAAGTTTGGCGCGCGCCATTCAGCTTTCAAGGGTGCCCGAAATATGATCCTTTGCGCAACACCGTGTAAGACGTGAGGTGATGATTATGAGCACATCTGAGAACAGGACCGATGCGATTGTTATTGGGGCGGGGCATAATGGCCTGTCTTGCGCAGGGTATCTGGCGCGGGGCGGGTTGAAGGTGACGGTGTTGGAGCGGCGCGATGTGATTGGTGGCGCGGCCCTGACAGAGGAATTTCATCCAGGCTTCCGAAATTCGGTCTTTTCCTATCTGGTCAGTCTGCTGGATCAGCAGGTGATTCGGGATATGGACCTGTTTCAGCATGGCCTGGAATTGCTGCAGCGCCCAGGGGGCAGTTTGTCTATCCTGCCCGGCGATCACCTGTATCTGCCCCGGGACCCTGCATCGGCCCAGCAGGCCCTGGCACGGTTTTCTGCAGCGGATGCCGCAGCCTATCCCGAATTTGAAGATCTGCTGGAATCCTTAGGCGATGCCATTCGCGTGATCGCCACACAGGTGCCCCCCAATTTTGGCGGCGGGTTGTCGGATCTATGGAAAGTGCTGGGGCAGGCGAATGTCTTGCGCAAACTGCCCGCAGACCGTCAGGCCGACCTTGCGGAACTGATGACCATGTCGATCGGTGATTTTCTGGACCGCTGGTTTGAAAGCGATCCAATCAAGGGCCTGTATGGATTTGAAGGCATCATCGGGAATTTTGTCGATCCCTATGCCCAGGGATCGGCCTATGTCCTGTTGCACCATATCTTTGGTCAGGTGGATGGGCGCACCGGGGCCTGGGCCTATGCCAAAGGGGGCATGGGGGCGATCACCCAGGCGATGGCCAGCTATTGCCGCAGCAAGGGGGTCGATATCCGAACCAATGCAGCGGTGACAGAAGTGATCCTGGAAAAGGGCGTCGCGAAGGGGGTGGTTCTGGGCGACGGAACCGCCCTTCATGCCCCGGTTGTTGCCGCCAATTGCCATCCGCAAATCCTGTTTGGTCAGTTGATTGACCCGGCCCTGACGCCGGACCGGTTCGCCAAGCGCGTTGCGGGCTGGCGCAGTGAAAGTGCGACCTTCCGCATGAATGTTGCGCTGAGTGAATTACCGAAATTCGATACGGTCGATCATGACGAAAACGGGTTGACCGCGATGAAAAATACCATCGATATCGCCCCGTCCCTGTCTTATATTCGCGCCGCCTATGATGATGCGCGCCTACAGGGTTGGTCCAAGGCCCCTGTCGTATCAATGTGCATTCCAACGCTGATGGATGACAGCCTGGCCCCGCCGGGCGGGCATGTGATGAGCCTGTTCTGTCAGCATTTCCGGCGTCACCTGCCAGACGGGTGCAGTTGGGATGATGTCCGGGAGGAGGTCGCCGATCACATCATCGACACGGTCGCGGCGCACAGTCCCAATTTTCGCCAAGCCATTGTCGGGCGTCAGATCAACAGCCCGCTGGATATTGAACGGAAACTGAATATGGTCGGGGGGGATATTTTCCACGGAACCCTGCATCTGGATCAGATTTTTGCCCTGCGCCCGACACCTGGCCATGCCGACCATCGCATGCCTGTTCCCGGTGTTTACCTGTGTGGGTCCGGTGCCCATCCGGGCGGCGGTGTCAGCGGTATTCCAGGGCGTAATGCGGCGCAGGAAATTCTGAAAGATGTAAAACGAAGGAAAGTTGGATGAATTTCTGGAAGAAAGGGCGGGATCAGTCCCTTCCTGAATTTATTGCGTTGATCGCCCTACAGATTTCCATGGTGGCCCTGACCATCGATGCAATGCTGCCCGCCCTGCCTGCCATTGGCCAGGAATTGGGGGTGGCGGAAGCCAATGACACGCAATTGGTCATCTCGCTGTTCTTTCTGGGTTTTGCTGTGGGTCAGTTTTTCTATGGCCCGCTGTCCGATTCTCTGGGTCGAAAGTCGATGATCCTGGCAGGGATTGTCATATTTGGGGTGGGCTGCATTCTGTCCCTGGTCTCCTGGAATTACGAAACCATGCTGTTAGGGCGCGTCTTGCAAGGATTGGGTGCAGCGGGGCCACGCACGGTGACGATTGCGGTGGTGCGGGATCGCTATGCCGGGCGCGGTATGGCGCGGATCATGTCCTTTGTGATGGCGGTGTTTATCATCGTTCCCGCCCTGGCACCGGCCATTGGACAGGCGGTGCTGTTTGTTGCCGATTGGCGCGCAATTTTTCTGTTGCTGATGGCGTTGGGTCTCATCTGCCTGGCATGGATGACATTCCGACTGCCCGAAACCCTGGCGGACAAGGACCGCATGCCTTTGTCTGTGGCGCGGATCTGGTCGGCTGTATTGGAGACCGTGCAGAACCGGCATGCTTTGGGCTATACGATATCCGCCGGTTTCATTTTTGGGGCCTTTGTCGGTTATCTGAACAGCGCGCAACAAATCTTTCAGGATGTTTTTGGCATCGTGGATCTGTTCCCCTTGTTCTTTGGCATTCTGGCCCTGGCGATCGGGGCCTCGTCGGTGGTGAATGCCCGCATTGTGATGCGGTTTGGCATGCGGTTTCTGTCATTTGCGGCGGTCTTCACCCTGACAGGTCTGTCGCTTGTATTCCTGGTTGTGGATATCCTGCTGGCGGGGCATCCACCGCTTTGGGCCTTCATGCTGTGGGGCATGACCAGCTTTTTCTGTATCGGATTGTTGTTCGGGAACCTGAATGCCCTGGCGATGGAGCCATTGGGGCATATCGCCGGGACAGGCTCTGCCGTGGTCGGGGCGCTGACCACTTTGATTTCACTCGTCTTCGGGATCGTGGTTGGACAAGCTTTCGACGGGACAGCTCTGCCATTGGTGGCCGGGTTTGCGTGCCTGGGTGTCATTTCCTCCATCGCGATGGTGATCACCAATCGTGGTCTTCGCGGTGCAAGCAGGCAATAGGATCGGCTAGGAAGGAATTCACATGGCCAAGAATGATGCGTGGCTGGCGTCCGGTGCAGAAGCGGCGCTGGAACCAGAGCTGGAGATCTGTGATCCCCATCATCACCTGTGGCTGAACCAGCCCCACCGGATCAGCCCGCGCTATGGTTTTGAAGAAATTCACCGGGATGTCAGCGCCGGGCACACTATCACCAGCACGGTTTTTATTGAGGCCGCGACGATGTATCGGGCCGATGGGCCAGCGGTTATGCGCCCGGTGGGGGAGACGGAATTCGTCAATGGTATCGCGGCTATGGCGGCCTCTGGCGATTATGGTCCGTGTCGGATTGCCGCTGGGATCGTTGGGGCCGTGGACCTGACCCTGGGGGATGCGGTCGCACCAGCCCTGGATGCCCATATCGCCGTGGCGGGCGGGCGGTTTAAGGGCATTCGCCATGGTGTTGCCTGGGATGCGGATCCGGCCCTGCCCGACGTGCGCACCAAGCCTGGGCCAGAATTGCTGATGGATGCGCGGTATCGCGCCGGTGTCGCAGAGGTCGCGTCCAGGGGCTTGAGCCTGGATATCTGGTGCTTCCATCCACAAATCCGGGAAGTGACGGATCTGGCCCGCCAGTTTCCGGACCTGACCATCATTCTGGACCATTTCGGGGTGCCCTTGGGGGTCGGGGCCTATGCAGGGCGTGGAGATCAGGTTTTCACCCAATGGAAAGCCGACATTACCGAACTGGCGTCCTGTCCCAATGTCATGGCCAAGCTGGGGGGCATCGCCATGCCGGAAAACGGCTTCGATTGGCACAAGCAGCCCCGCCCACCCACCAGCCTGACCCTGATGCAGGCAACCCGTCGTTACTATGAAACGACAATAGAATTGTTTGGTGTCGACCGGTGCATGTTCGAATCGAATTTTCCTGTTGATAGCGTCAGTTGCGGCTATAATACGGTCTGGAACAGTTTCAAATTGTTGACGCAAGATTGGTCAAAAGCGGAGCGTCGTGCGCTTTTTCATGATACGGCGGTGCGCGTTTACAGGCTTTAATACGAAAGCGCATTGCGGCACCGCTTATCCGGCGCTATATGCGAAGGGTCATGATGCTTCTCTATCACCTCTGGCTCTCGCCCCATTGTCGTAAAGTCCGGTTGATGCTGGGTGAAAAGCAATTGCCGTTCGAAACCCGGATTGAGAAAACCTGGGACCGGGACGAGGCGTTTCTGGCCATCAATCCGACGGGGGAAGTCCCGGTGCTGGTTGATGAAGACGGGAACCGGGTCTGTGGCTCTCAACCGATCTGTGAGTATCTGGACGAAATGTATGGTGACCAGCCATTGATCGGTACCGGCGCTGTGATGCGGGCTGAGGTCCGGCGACTGATCGACTGGTTCGACATTAAATTCCACCAGGAGGTCGGCATCAATCTGGTCGAAGAAAAGATCATGAAACGCTTTCTGGGAATGGGGGAGCCCAGTTCGTCCGCGGTGCGTGCCGGGGGGCGGAACATCCACACCCATCTGGGTTATATCGGTTGGTTGGCAGAGCGACGGACCTGGCTGGCGGGGGAGGAACTGACCCTGGCGGACCTGACCGCAGCGGCGCATTTATCCTGTGTCGATTATATCGGCGATGTGCCCTGGAACGATCATCCAGAAGCAAAGGACTGGTATGCGCGCATTAAGTCGCGCCCAGCCTTCCGCCCGATCCTGGGGGATCACATTCCTGGCGCACCGCCGCCAAAGCACTATGCGGATCTCGATTTCTGATATTTTGAGAGGGGAGCAGACAGATGCACATTAACGGTTTGGCCGCCCTGGTGACGGGGGCTGCATCTGGATTGGGTGAGGCGACAGCGCGCGCCCTGGCTGAAAAAGGGGCCAGGGTTACCCTGTTGGATCGGGATGCGGACAAACTGAACGCCGTCGCGAAAGACATTGATGGATTGGCGATAGCCTGCGATGTCACCAGCGCAGAGGAAGTGGCCGCCGCTTTTGCCACGGCGCGTGAACGGCACGGCCAGTGCGCCATTGCGGTCAGTTGCGCTGGCATTGCCCCCGCGGCAAAGATTGTTGGGCGCGATGGGCCAATGGATCTGGATGTGTTTCGCAAGGTGATCGACATCAATCTGATTGGGACCTTCAATATTCTGCGCCTTGCTGCTGCGGATATGGCCCAGCGGGAGCCCAATGAGGATGGGGAGCGTGGGATCATCATCAACACCGCGTCCATCGCCGCCTATGAAGGCCAGATCGGTCAGGCCGCCTATGCCGCGTCCAAGGCCGGGGTGGTTGGTTTGACGCTTCCCGCCGCGCGGGAATTTGCCCGCAGTGGTATTCGGGTCAATGCAATCGCGCCTGGCCTGTTTGGCACACCCATGCTGCTGGGCATGCCGCAAGAGGTTCAAGACAGCCTGACGGCCACCTTGCCATTCCCGCAACGATTTGGGAAACCACAGGAATATGCATCACTGGTGCTTCATATGGTGGAAAATACTGTCATGAATGGCGAATGCGTGCGCCTGGACAGTGCTTTGCGCATGCAACCCCGCTGAGTCCCGAAACGGCGTCAAACGACGCAACGGGGCGGCTTTCGCACCATTGTATGAATTGATACCGCAGTCACGGTTGCAGACCCGCGTCTAAACCGGCAAAGTTAGGGGGAAATCTGCAGTCTCGGCCTGATGGACCGGACTTGAACCAACAAGCCCCCGATCAGAGGGGCCCATGATCCAAAGGGAGAATGCCCAGATGAGCACCGATGTTTTTCCAGTCGCCGATGATATTGCCAACAATGCGCTGATCAACCGCGCGCAGTATGAAGAGATGTATGCCAAATCAATTAATGACCCGGAGGCTTTCTGGGGTGAACATGGCAAGCGCATCGATTGGATCAAGCCCTATAGCACGGTGAAGAATGTGAACTTCATGGTGCCGGATGTCTCCATCAAATGGTACGAGGACGGGACGTTGAATGCGTCCTACAATTGCATTGACCGGCATCTGGAAAGCCGTGGTGATCAGACCGCAATACTCTGGGAAGGCGACGACCCGAAGGATGATGCGACAATCACCTATCGCCAACTGCACGGCCATGTCTGCCGTCTGGCCAATGCCATGAAGGACCAGGGCGTCAAGAAAGGCGACCGCGTCTGTATCTATATGCCCATGATCCCCGAAGCCGCCTATGCCATGCTGGCCTGTGCCCGCATCGGTGCGGTGCATTCCATCGTCTTTGGCGGATTCTCCCCCGATGCGCTGGCGGGGCGCATCAATGACAGCGAATGCGTCATGGTGATCACGGCGGATGAAGGCCTGCGCGGGGCAAAGAAAATCCCGTTGAAGGCCAATACCGACAAGGCGCTGGAAAAATGCAAATCGGTGAAATCCTGCATCGTTGTGAAGCGCACGGGTGGCAAGATCGATTGGGTCGACGGGCGCGATGTCTGGTACCACGACGTGGTCAAGGATGTGTCGGACCAGTGTGAACCCGCAGAAATGTCCGCAGAAGACCCGCTGTTTATCCTCTATACATCCGGCTCCACCGGCCAGCCCAAAGGCGTGCTGCACACGACCGGCGGCTATATGGTCTATGCCTCCATGACCCATGAATATGTCTTCGACTATCATGAAGGCGATGTCTATTGGTGCACAGCGGATGTCGGCTGGGTCACCGGTCACAGCTATATCGTCTATGGCCCGCTGGCCAATGGGGCGATCACGCTGATGTTTGAAGGCGTGCCAAATTATCCCGATGCCTCGCGCTTCTGGCAGGTCTGTGACAAGCACCAGGTCAATACTTTCTACACCGCACCGACGGCGATCCGCGCCTTGATGCGGGAAGGCAAAGGCCCGGTGGAGAAATGCAAACTGGACTCGTTGCGCCTGTTGGGCTCGGTCGGGGAACCGATCAATCCCGAAGCCTGGATGTGGTATCACGACGTTGTTGGCAAGGGCCGCTGCCCGATTGTCGACACCTGGTGGCAGACGGAAACCGGCGGCATTCTGATCACGCCTTTGCCCGGCGCTACCGACCTGAAACCGGGTTCGGCGACCAATCCTTTCTTTGGGGTGGAACCGGAAATCGTTGATAATGAGGGCAATCCGCAATCGGGTGCGACGTCCGGCAATCTGTGCATCACACAAAGCTGGCCCGGCCAGATGCGCACCGTCTATGGCGATCATGAACGCTTCATGCAGACCTATTTCTCCACCTATAAGGGGAAATATTTCACCGGCGACGGCTGTCGCCGGGACGAGGATGGCTATTACTGGATCACCGGTCGCGTCGATGATGTGATCAACGTATCGGGCCACCGCATGGGCACGGCAGAGGTCGAAAGCTCTCTGGTCGCCCATTCCAAGGTTGCGGAGGCGGCCGTGGTCGGCGCACCCCACGATCTGAAGGGTCAGGGCATTTATGCCTATGTCACCCTGAACAGCGGGGAAGAACCCAGTGATGAATTGAAGAAAGAACTGGTCGCCTGGGTCCGCAAGGATATCGGCCCGATCGCCAGCCCCGACTGGCTGCAATGGGCGCCGGGCCTGCCAAAAACCCGATCCGGCAAAATCATGCGCCGCATCCTGCGCAAAATCGCCGAAGACGATTTCTCCAATCTCGGTGACACCTCCACCCTGGCCGATCCTGGCGTCGTCGACAGCCTGATCGACAATCGCCAGAACCGGAAGTGAGCGGTTTAGGATGCGCCGCGATTGTGGCGGAAATGAAAGAAGATAGGGTTAGGAGCGATTCTAGCCCTATCTCTTTGGATTGCGCGTAGTAGGGCCGCAGAGTTTTTTATAGATTCAATGTATGAATGTAAATATAGTATCATCTCGTGCATAAAGGTTAAACTTTAAGCAGGGAGGCAATATGAAAAAAGCTTGGATAATTATCGGCGAGTCCAATAAAGGAAAATCTTCTTTGATTCGGGGGCTGACAGCAATTCGAGATGGCCGAAAAGAAGGAAATCCAAATTTTGTATTCATCACAAGATGTGACGGATTAACTTTTAGGCTTTATCCATTTGTATCTGCCTTGCAAGAAAGCGGAACTGATATCAAAAAACTAGATTCTATATTTGCCAACAAAAACAATAACCCGAAGGACAATATTCAGAATATACTTGTCCCTTTGAGGTATGATTCGGCCAATGGTTGTCCTGATGGTGAAAAGTATGTGGATCATTTGATTCGCAATGATTGGGAAATCACGTCCATCGTGTCTTTGGGTGAATATGCTCGCAAATGGGTCCAAGAATCGGGTTGCCCATTCACAAGTTATTTCCCAACAAGTAATGAACCGTTAGGGAATATGCCCCCTAATGAACTCGTGTCACAGGTTCGAAAGAATTTTGGCTGGATGTGATCTAATCATTCTTACATGTCGAGTATGATGATGTTTAGTCTTTCATTGAGGCTTTCTTCAACTGAGGGGTTATTGTATTTATCAAACCACGAACGCGAAGAAATATGTGATACCCTAATTTACAATTTTGCGACAAATAAGGGCGATACTTGCTAGCACCGCCCTTACTGCTGCCATGTGGCAGTTATACTAAGGTTCTGCAAGCTGACGGATTGCCAGCTTGTTGCTTCACTTGCCCGTTTTGGGCGCCGGGCGCGTTTCCGTGACAGTTGTGGCGGGACGGCGTTCTACCGTCTTCTCCGTCACGAACTGCCCGTTCTTGGCATCCCGGTGGATGGTTATGGTTTTTTTTGCCATATCCATGTCCTCCATCTTGTGATGCGAACCACCTTGACCTGATGCTATCCTCGTGATTCACTTGGATTGTGTAGCTTTGTCCGCAGGTAGTTCGCAAATTGCTAGTGCGGAGGCACGAGGCCGGGGTGGCAGCCCCGGCCTTTCTCGTGTCAGTCACATTCGATTCAGCATAGTTATCCACAAGGAGTCAACGGTATATTGTGCCAGTTCTTAGGCACTATGCTATTTATGGTATTGCATTCCTGTGAACAGTTAAATTGAGAATTCTTGCAAGTCCTGACGTTACAAGATCATGCGCCGTATCCTGCGCAAAATCGCAGAAGACGATTTCTCCAATCTCGGCGACACCTCCACCCTGGCCGATCCCGGCGTCGTCGACAGCCTGATCGACAATCGCCAGAACCGGAAGTAAGCACATTTGGATGCGCCGCACATGTGGCGAAACTGAAAGGGCGGCCCAGATCGGTGCCGCCCTTTTTGTCCGGGTGACTGGTGAGGAAGGGGTCGCCCTCACGCGGTTCTCATGGAATCGGCTGCCCCGTTTGTTCAGTCACGGCTCAGTCATACCGAGAAATCTTTCATTCCTCCATTGAACGCGCGCCATAGCGTGCGGAGATATCGCCCAATTTGCGATTGATTTTGGGCTTTCTGACCCCATCTCAGAAACGGAGATTTTTGGGAAAATTATCAGGAAGACGTGCGGACTTATGGATATCAATAAATTGGTGGAAAGTTTTCTGGGATCGGGCGCATCCAATACGCCATCGACGGGTCAGCAGGCGGGTCAACAGGCGGGTCGACAGGCGGGGCAGCCGGTGGGTCAGCAGATGAGCCAGCAGATTGGCGGGGCATTGAAAAGCTTTCCAGGCGGGCTGGCGGGTGGTGCAGCAGCGGGCGGGCTGGTCGCCCTGATGCTGGGCAGCAAAAAGGCCCGCAAGGTCGGTGGCACGGTTCTGACCTATGGTGGCATGGCGGTTGTCGGTGGCCTGGCTTTCAAGGCCTGGCAGAATTATAAGGCCAATCAGTCCAACAGGCCGGCTGATATGCATGATATCCCGGCCCCCCCTTCGGACAGCGGCTTTGATCCCGCCAACAGCAGGGATGCACAGGGGAATGACATGCGTCTGGCCTTGATCCAGGCGATGATCAGTGCCGCCAAGGCCGACCAACATATTGACGCTGTTGAGAACAGCCGCATCCGTGAACAGATCGATGCCGCAGCCCTGGGCACGGATGAAAAGAGCTTCCTGTTCGATCAGTTGGGTCAAGACAGTGACCCCATCGCCATCGCGCGACTGGCCCAGGATGAGCCACAGGCGGCGGAATTGTATCTGGCCTCTGCCCTTGCCATTGACATCGATACGCCGGAGGAAAGCCGCTATATGGAACGCCTGGGCGATGCCCTGCGCCTGCCCGGCCCGCTGATCAAGCAATTGCAAGACCATGCGGTGGCGGCCAGGGATGCGGGCATGTCCTGACCCGGTGTCAGGTACATTTTCTGACAGGGTGACCCGCGTTACACATGCCCATAGAAATCACGATGGACGGCAATGGAATAGGCATAGTCCAGCAATGTTGACCAACTGAATACCGGCATGTCGATCTCTCTTTGAATCGCGCGGGCAAAGGGTTGAAAGCCTGTACATTCCAGAACCATTGCCCCCATGGAGGAATGGCTGGCGGCGAAGTTCTTTGCGACGGCAACAATGTCCTGTTCGGCCTTCTGATATTCTGCTGTCGGTGTTTCCGGCCGCAGGTCTTTCGTCCACAGACTGTCAAATTGTGGGCATTTGCCATCATCCTTCGCGCCATGAACGACATAATTCGACTGAAGGCGAATTCCGACTGACGTTAAGTGCCGATCCTGTAAATGGTCCCCTTCGGCGACCAGAAGTCCGACCACCTTGTTTGCGCCAATCAATGTCTGAGCCAGGGGTACCTGTAACAGGCTGGATGCAAAGACCGGCACGGATACCGCATTGGCAATTTCTTGCTGGAACCAGGCGAAATATCCGCATTCTGCCGCAATAGCGCGACAGCCCATGCGTTCCAGCTTTCGCGCGGCGGCCAGGACCGGCGCTAACAGGTCGCCCTTATGCTCACCCCGGACCAGCTTCTTGATATCGACCCCTTCGGCGATTTCATATTGGATTGGATAGCCATGGGCGCTGGCATTGCGGACATCGCCCGGAAATCCAGGATAGACATCATCCAGAATGATAATCCCCAGCCCCATGCCATAACAGCTGTGGTTTCTGCGGGCATAGATTTTAGTGAGGGCGGGGTCGTGGGACGGCATTCTTGGTTCCTTTCGTTCTTGCGGGGTTTCTTATTAATCCATTATATAATTATCGAAAAATAACGTTTTGTTATGGCGGATGAAGATTGCTTATAGATGGGTCAAGGCGCGAAGAAATTTCTGTACGGCGGGTGCGCAGCCTGTTGGCCGTAGCAGAATTCCGCTCATTTTCTGTGGCTGCGAAGGCGCTTGGCTTGACCCAACCGGCCATTTCGCAACATGTCCAACAATTGGAAGCGCAGCTTGAAACGACATTGATGGTGCGCGACACGCAAGGGCTGCGGCTTTCATCTGGCGGGGCGGCGTTGCTGCCCGCCTTTCGACGATTGTTATCCAGCAATGGGGCGATACTGGACCAGTTGGCCTCCCTGGGTCAGGGGACAGAACAAATCCTGCGTATCGCCAGCCCCGCGTCCTTTGCGGCACTATTCGTTGCACCGACATTTCAGGCGATGCGGGTCAGGTTCCCCAAGCACATCCTGGACATTTCTGAAATCGATAATGAGGAGAGCCTGGACCTGGTGCGACAGGGCGATATCGACTTTGCGATCACCAGCGTTTTCATTGCTTCGCCGGGTTTAAAGTTTGAGGCACTGCATCAGGATTCCGCCTGTGTCGTCATGTCGGAAGAAAACCCGCTGGCGACCAATGTCGATTTGACCGATGAAGAAATACTGGCGCAACCGATGATCCGCTTTCCCTCTGGCACCACGTCGCATGACTGGCTTACGGTCCTTGCACAGCGAAGTGGTGTGGAGCCCAACACAATTGCTGAAGTGCGGCAATTGGTGACCGGGTTTCAGATGATACGGCAGAATCTGGGCGTGGCGGTGGTGCCTGAGGGTGCCGCACAGGCCTGTAATCTTCCCGGTATTGTCGCAATCCCGCTCAGAGATCGCACATTCGTCCGGACGCTTGGCAGTGTCACAAGCGAAATTCAGCACCCGACAGAATTCCAGAATGCGTTGCTGATAGGCTTGCGGAGCCGAACACGGATTTTTTCCAGTAGCCAGACATAATCGGTTCGTATTGCGCCGTGATCGAAGCGACCCTGAAACGACGACACAGATGAGTGCCGCCCCTTATGTCGAGGTGACTGGTGAGGAGGGAAACGCCCTCACGCGGTTCTCATGGATCCGACTGTCCCATTTGCTCAGTCACGTCCTGTAAATAACCTGCATCTCAAAATGGCTCAATTAAATTGGGTTCCCTCCATGTGTGAGACCCCCCGATTGCAATTTTACTCGTTTAGAATTATGTTTACGGGAAATGGAGAAAACGAATGACAGCCCATACTGCAAAGTTTGAAAAGCGCTTGTCCAAAGGCCCATTGAAGGCCGAGGCTGATGGTCGGGGTGCCACGGCGAAATGGAAAGAACTCAGTGCGGAGGAGAGCGCGCGTCTGGAATATGACATGGATGCGTTGCTGAAAGAGTCCTGGACCCAGGAGGTCATGGAAGGACTTGCCAGGTGATTCTGCTGCCAGCAGCAGATACCCTTGAAAAAACGATTCAGAAAGGACTTGCGCTAATGGGCCAGTCCTTTCATTTGCGTATCGATGATTCTTTTGAAACAGCGCTGGCCCGCGGTCAAAACATAATAGAATATGAAGATGTAACGGATACATTGGAGGTTGCCGTCGCAGTCGGCTATTCAATTTTTGCCAATCAGCACCCTTTGATTGATGGCAACAAGCGCGCAGGGTTCTTGGCCATTATGATGATTCTGCAGGCGAACAACTTGACGATTGATCGGCGTGCCCTGTCGCCGGAAAGCGCAATCGCAGTGATTGAACAAGCTGCTGCCAAAACGCTCAGTGAAGCAGAACTGACAGAGGCCTTGCGGCCCTACATTATTTCCACCTAACGCCAGCGGAGAGCAGCTAGAATGTTGCCAATTTCAGGTGTGGAGGCATGTCCAATCTGAGGACGACAAGCTTACCCTTTACGCTGAGCTCATCTACCTGGTGAACGGACGCATATGGCTCAAGACCTGTATCAGATATCCTTATACATATAGGTCGTGGCATCCATTCGGTCGCAGTCTGTGGCGCGGCAGAAATTGGGGATGGTGCCAGCGATTTTGTAGCCCAGGCTGAGATATAGCGGTTCTGCGGCATCCCCGGTGCGGGTGTCCAGGGTAATCAGGCTGCGTCCCAATCGGGTGGCGTGGCTTTCCAGATCGGTCATCAGGCGGCGCGCGATGCCGCGTTTCCGGAATTCCGGATGGACCAATAGTTTAGAAATTTCGCACCGATGAACCTGGTTCGGGGGCATGTCCAACAACAGTTGCCCCGTCCCGACAATCCGCCCGTGTGTTTCGGCGATCAGCAACAGCCGCCCCCCGGAACGGATGATGGGGAACATTTTATGCTGCCAGAACAGGCGGCTATCTGTCATGGAGAAGGGCAGGATGAAATTGACGCTGCCCCCTGCCTGAACGGTTGCATGCAGAACGTCCGCCAGGCCATCCAGGCAGGCGTCCAGATCCTTGTTTGTGATGGTGGCAATGGTGATGGGGGTCATCGTGTCCTCACAACAGCACAAGCAGATAAGTCGCACCCGTATCTGTGGGTGTTTTGAAGCGGCTGGCACCAAACAGGTGATAGCGCAGGCAATCCCCAGGCATCAGATGATACTGATCCGCATCAATCCAGATATCCAAAGCACCTTTTTGCAGTATAAGATGATGTTCCTGCCCTGGAACGGACGGGGCGGCATAGGTGATTTCCATATCCGCGCGCAAAGTGCATTCCACTATTTCAGCCCTAAGCGGGAGGATAGCGGGAGAGATCACGCGCCGCTGATAGCCGATCATCTCCTCTGTCCAGACCGGTTGGTCCCCCTGGCGGCACAGGGGCGTGAAGGCCACTTCAACCTGTGCAAGAAGGCGTGATAGGGGTAAGGCAAAGGCCGTGCACAGCTTGCCCAGAACTTCTGCTGTTGGGCTGACCTCTGCATTTTCGACCCGCGACAGGCTGGCGCGGCTGACACCGGACCGGATCGCCAGGTGATCCAGGGACCATTCCCGCTCAAGACGCAGTTTCTTTAAATGATCTGCCAACCGGTTGGCGAGAGGAGTCATTCTGTATTTTCCATAAATGAGAAATTATTTCATAAAAGAGAATTCTATAATTTGGCGCATCTGTACAGTATGAAATTGAGCCAACAGGCATCGGAATTTGCGGTCTGTCGGAATCGCGATATATTCAGGTTCAATTAATGAAAGCCTGGATAATGGTGCATCAATACCCAGAATTTGATATTTCCAGCGGCGAGAGCGTCGCGTTGTTTCTGGTTCCAGATTCGACCAACCAAAGCCTGACCGAAGACAGGGTCTATGAGGAGAGCTTCCAGCTTCCCCATGTTTTTCAGCGGGGCCAGGCCCTGGTTGGGATTACTCAGAAGCAGCATGTGACCCATACCCATGGGGGTGGATTGGTGCAACAGGCCGGGTTCTTCTACACGTCCTATGGCATCTATGGGGTGTTGAGCAGCTATGACCTGAACACAGCACTGGGCGGCGTTGAATCCTTGCATGGCAATATCTCCAGCGCGACGGACTATACGGTCTATGACTTTAAGTTTTCCGCTGATATGCACGAAATCTGGGACTTTAAGCGTGGCGATGACATCGATGTTCTGGTCCAGGCCATTCGACGCGGCGGCCGCTTCCGCGCCGTCGTGGAAAAGAAGGATGGTTCGCGACAATCAAGCCCTGTTGAGATGCCGTATTATTGGCCGGATCAAAATCTTGTTCAATTTCAAACGAAAATCGAATTCTTTCCCTCAGAAATTCTGGATGAAAAACGTATGACGGAAACCCTGTCTAAAGACGGCTATCCGCTGGGGGAAAATCCCGGGCCTATTACTGAATTGATTTTTAATAATGTTGCATCGACCTATTTGTCACTGTTTACCGATGGTCGCTATTATTCTTTGGGACAAGTAAAGCCAGGGACGTTCCTGGAATATGAAAATTTAACGATCTTTGCCAATTGGCGTGTTAATGAAGAATAAACCAGTTGCCTATACGCTGATTCGTGCCGTACTTCCTGTTGGAAGGGCGTGCTGACTAGACCACGATCAGGAGTGTATTCTTGTCATTGTCCATTGACCCCAGTTTCGTGACATCTAAGAAAATCCACGCACTCTTGAACTATTGGTCTGCGCGACGCCAGGGCACCGACTGGCCCATGCGCGACTCCATCATTCCCTGGGAAATCACGCCCTATCTGCCAAACATTGTGATCAGCGAAATCAATCATAAATCACATCAGGTTTACTATCGACTGGTTGGTACAAAGGTCGTGGAGATGTCCCGATTTGATTTCACCGGTCGTTGGTTGCATGAAATGAGTCCAGCCTCTGAGGAGCCTGGGGTCTGGGAACAGGCTTATGCTATGATGATAGAGACAGCTTCGCCGGTTTATGGGCAAACGGGTATTCCGATTGCGGATGGCAGTGAAATCCTGGTGCGCGAAGAATTCGGGATGTTTCCGCTGCAGGTCCCAAAGAAAGATGTCTTTCAATGCATTGCCCTGGAAGACTATGGACCCCTGATGCATTTTAATCCGGATGATTTGCGTGCGATGCGACCGGCAAAAAGGTAGAATACCGGCAACAGAATGCTGGAGGGCACGGACCGGACAAGGGAGATGGTGATGATACAAGGGCTGCATCATAACGCATATCGATGCCGCGATTCAGAAGAGACACGCAGTTTCTATGAAGGGTTCCTGGGCCTGCCACTGGTCCATGCTTTTGAAATTGTGGAAACGAAGACTGGTCGGGAAACCAAGGTTTTGCACAGTTTTTATCAAATGCAGGACGGGTCGTGCCTGGCATTTTTTGAGGTTCCTTCATCCCCCTTTGATTTCAAGGATCAGCATGATTTCGACCTGCATATTGCGTTACAGGTTGATCGCAGCACATTGCTAAAGATGTTTGAGAAGGGAAAGGCGCAGGGGCGCGAAACGCGGGGCATTGCGGATCATGGTTTCATAGAATCCATCTATTTCCGCGATCCCAATGGCTATGTCATTGAACTGACCGCGCCGACGCAACAGGCTGATGCCATCCTGACCAAGGGCAAGAAGGAAGCGCATGGCATCCTGTCCCATTGGCAGGCGACGAAACCCGCCCCGGTTTCGGATTAATGCCCTAACCTTCCTGGCGAGAGGCTGTGGGGGCAGCAAGGGCAGGCACCGGCATTAATCGACGCCGGAAGGGTACCCGATGGGCTGGTGTCGCGGCATAGACCTGCTTATGTGCCTCCACAAAAAGCGCCCCGCCCAGCCTTGGTGCCCAGCGGCGACCGATCTTCTCAAAGCTGGGACCGGCCTTTAGGATCGGGTTCCAATTGCTGGGCGGCATATACAGCGCGCGGGTGATTGAAATCGGTTCAAATAAAGTATCTGACAGCAGGCGTTCCATCTGTGCCTTGCTATAGGGTTTTCCATGGCCAAACGGGGTGCGTTCCGTGCGGGACCATATTCCGCGACGCGACGGGACGACGGCCAATAAATGGCCCTGTCCAGACAGAACGCGCCAGCATTCCCGCATCATCGCGCGCAAATGTTCACTGTTTTCAACAGCATGGACCAATAACAATCGATCAATCGACATGTCATCAAAGGGCAGGGAGGTTTCTTCCGCCAGGGCAACGCGGTTGGGTTTGCCGCGTGGCCAATGCGTGACCCCTTGATGGGCGGGCATAATGGCCAACAGGCGGGAAGCCTCGCCGTCAAACTGCTTCAGATACGGGGTGGCATAGCCCACTCCAACGACGCTCATTCCCTTTACATCGGGCCAGTGCGCCCGGATTTCAGCTTGCACGATCCCCCGCGCCGCCTTGCCCAGGCGGCTGCGATAGAATTGGTTAAAATCAACGACGTCGCTCCACATGGTGGTCACTATATCAGTTTGTGTAGCCAGGGGCAGCCATCAATAAATTCTAAGATATCACCGGCTCTTGCCTTCCCATCGGGGCCATGAAACTCTATCTGAAATAGGAAGATCAGGAAGAGAGGATGAATGCTGGATATCCGCCAAATACCGGTTTTGAATGATAACTACGTCTATCTGGTTCGGGAAACCCAATCCGGGGCCACTGCTGTCGTTGACCCCGCTGTTGCTGCGCCCGTGCTGGCGGAAGCACGGCGTTTGGGGTGGACCATCACACATATTCTAAACACCCATCACCATGGGGATCATGTCGGCGGCAATCTGGAAATTCAGGCTGCGACCGGCTGTCACATCGTTGGTCCACGGGCAGATAAGGATCGCATCCCCGGCATTCAGACCCAAGTTGGGGACGGGGACCGCTATACCTTTGGGCAGGCAGAGGCGACGGTGTTCGACGTGCCGGGTCATACACGGGGGCATATCGCCTATTGGTTCGCAGCAGATGATGCGCTGTTCTGTGGGGATACCTTGTTTGCCCTGGGCTGTGGGCGCCTGTTCGAAGGCACGCCTGCCCAGATGTGGAAAAGCTTGGGCAAGCTAAAGGCCCTGCCGGATGAAACGCGGGTTTATTGTGCCCACGAATATACCCAAGCCAATGCGAAATTCGCCCTGTCGGTGGATGGTGACAATGCCGCATTGGTTGCCCGGGCGACAGAAATTGACGCGACACGGGCCAGGGGCAAGCCGACGGTCCCCTCCACCCTGGGGATCGAAAAACACACCAATCCCTTTCTTCGGGCGGATAATCCGATCCTGGCCCGCAATCTTGGTCTGGGGGGCGCATCCGCTGAAGAGGTTTTCGCCGAGGTGCGGTCCCGCAAGGATCATTTCTAAATTTCGCAACACAGTGTCCCTGACAGGACCGATCTAAAGGATGCTTACATGAAGCTTTTTTACAGTGATGCCTCCCCCTATGCGCGGAAATGTGCGGTTGTTGCCCAGGAAAAGGGCCTTGGGGACCAGATCGAGATCGACCGGATCAATGTTTATGAGATGGAATTTCGTGAGATCAATCCCTTAAACAAGATCCCCTGTCTGGTGCTGCCAGATGGGACGGGTCTGTTCGACAGTTTCGTAATCTGCGATCATCTGGACCGGATTGGGACGGGGCCACGGCTTATTCCCGAAACCGGGAAAATGCGTGATCAGGTTCTGCGCCTGCATGCCATTGGTCAGGGCATGACCGATGCGGCGTTGAACCTGCGCAGCCAGGTGATGCGCGATGGCAAGCTGGATACGCCCCTGCCCAAGGATTGGTATATTGACCGTCAATGGGCGGCTATCCAGAAAAGCTGTGTGCTGTTGGATAAGGAAATCGACACGCTGCAAGGTGATTTGAATCTGGGGATGATTTCGGTCGGGACGGCCCTTGGTTATCTTGACCTGCGTATCCCAGAGGCGGCCTGGCGGCATCATGGTCCGGCATTGGTCGAATGGTACGATACACTGATGCAGCGCCCCTCCATGCAATCAACCATCCCGAAAGGCTGACAGGGCGGTCATGGCGGACCTGACGGCGCAGGATATCATTGCGAAACTGGGATTGTCCCGACACCCGGAAGGTGGCTGGTATGTTGAAACCTATCGCCATGCCGCGCCGGAAGGGCACCGGGGGCATTCCACCGCGATCTATTACCTGTTGGAAGCGGGGGACTGTTCCGCCTGGCACCGCGTCACCGATGCGGACGAGGTCTGGCATTGGTATGCGGGTGGGCCGCTGGCCCTGACGATTTCACCTAATGGCCAGGATGTCATTGCACATCGATTAGGGCCGGATTTGCAGGTGGGACAGCGCCCGCAGGTTATTGTGCCCGCCAATCATTGGCAGACCGCTGAAAGCCTGGGGCATTGGACATTGGTTGGGTGCACGGTTGCCCCGGCCTTTCAGTTTGAAAGCTTTGAAATGGCCCCGCCTGACTGGCGTCCGGGGTCGTCTGGGAAGGGTGAATCGTGACCTATGCCCTGCTGGCGGAGCGCCTGTTGAAGGTTGGGTTGCTGGCCCGGGGCGGGTTTCATCCCCAAACCGAAGATGCTGCGCCCCCGACCTGTCGGACGGTTATCCTTGTTGGCAATGCAGGGCCGGAATTCTGGGCCCATTTTCAGGCCGGACGTCGCGCAGAACCCAATCCTCTGGATGCCTGGACCCGGCGGGAGGTGAACCGCATCGCCGCCTCTGCCTCCGGATGGGCAGTGTATCCATCGGACGGTCCACCCTATTTTCCCTTTCAAAAATGGGCGCAAAAGGCGGATAGTGTATTCCCCTCCCCGATCGGTATGTTGATTCATCCGCATTACGGGTTGTGGCATGCCTATCGCGCTGCAATCTGTCTGCATGGCGCTATACCTGTCCCGGCGCGCATGGTGGCGGGCAATCCCTGTGACACCTGCCGTGATCGACCCTGCCTGACGACATGCCCTGTCGGGGCATTTTCGACCAGCGGCTATGATGTTGCCCGTTGTGCGGCGCATCTGGATACGCCAGAAGGGGTAGACTGTCTGGACAAGGGCTGCCGGGCCCGACGGGCCTGTCCAATTGCAGGGGATGATTTGTACGCGCCCGGCCAGGCGGCGTTTCATATGGCGGCATTCCAGAACGCCCGTCATGCAGAGAAAAATCAGTAGAGCAAATCCCGAGCAAACGGAATCGTTTGCGACGACGCATTTGCTAAGGAAACAAGTGGTTAGAGTGTCATGTGTGAGCTCATGCGAACGCATGATGCTCTATACGGATCGGGTTGTGGTATCCGTACGCGTACAGTCAGGAAACATTGGTTTCCCGAACGACCCGCGTTACTGTCAGGACATCCACGGCGCGCGCCCCCTCCCGTTTCAACCGCCTGGCGATGGCATTCACTGTGGCCCCGGTGGTCAGGACATCATCGATCAACAGAACCCGTTTATCTTTCAGCATGTCCTTATGATGGGCCGCGACGTGAAAAGCACCCTCAACATTACGACGCCGGGCGGCGGGGGACAGATGGCCTTGAGAGTCCGTTTCCCGCTGGCGGATCACCAGATCGCCAATAAACGGAATGCCCGCCGCACGCGCCAAAGGCTGCCCCAATAAGCTGGATTGATTATAGCGCCGCGAAAACAGCCGACGGCGATGCAATGGCACGGGCGCGACCAGATCTGCATCCTGCAACAATTCGCCACCCGCCCGGCGCATCCACGCAGCCAGTCCAGGCGCAAGATCGGCCCGGTCCCCATGCTTGAAGGCGATAACGATATGGCCAATGCGGTCATCATAGGCGACCGCAGCGCGGGCCCGGTCGAAATAGGGCGGGCGCGACAGGCACGGGCCACAGCGAACGCCCTCCCCGAAATCCAATTCGAAGGGATAGCCGCATTGGCTGCATTGCGGCGCGGCGATAAAGCGCGCCTGGATCCAGCATTTGGTGCACAGCCCGCCTGTAGAACCCGTTTGAACACCACAGCTGGCGCATCTGGGCGGCAACACGAAATTCAAGGCGACCGTCAGTAGCTGCGCAGGCAGGGTGGTTGCGATGCTGGGCAGGGGGTCAAGGCGCATCATGGCCCGTGGTCTTCGCGCCGGAAAGGACTGGATAATCGGGGAAGGTCAATGTACCTTCCCGCTGTATCTGGGGGACCAGGGCGACTTCCCAATCGATGTAGCGCTGCATGGCCGCCTTATCCAAAGTGATGTCATAGGGTTTGTGGAAGACATCATCTTCCGCTGAAAAAGCATCCTTGATCCCGGATTCCATTGGACCATCAGCCTGTTCCCAGGCGATTGTGCCCCCGGTCAGGACCCGGACGCGGTGGACCCCTGCGCGCATCATATCCTGCGCCGCCAGGGTAGCGATGCGGGGATCCCGGGCGGTGAATACCAGCAACCGGCTGCATAATACGGATTTCAAATCCGCCATGGCTCTGGCGCGAATGGCAAACCGGGCCCCCTGTGGATGCCCCTTGCGGTGGCTCAGGCTGGATGAAAAATCGATCATCACAACATCGGTCAGTTTCATCGCATCCGGTGCCGATATCTGAGAAACCGGCATCAGGCCCAATTCGAATACCGGTTCTTCGACAGGTCCTGTTTGCGTTCCGCGTGACCCAATCCCGTCCTTCAAAACGGCGACATCCCGCCAACCCATCTGGCGCAGCCACGCCGCCGTCATAAGGGCACGTGTTTCGGTGTCGTCAATCAGCACAAGGCGGCTGTTCAGAATGCCTACATACTCGTCGGTTGCCTGGACTAATTGCCCCCCCGGCGCATGATGGGACCCGGGTATATGCCCGGCCTGAAATTCCTCTATGGTGCGTACATCCAACAGATAGGTCGTGCGATTGGTCTCAGTGCGCCATGCATTGATCGTATCCCAGTCCAGCTGTTCCACGCCAAAATGTGCGGCGACTTTGTGCGCAGCGGACCGCGCCCAGTCATTGGCGGCCTGGTTCGGCTCCGGGGCCAGATTCGTGTTGCCACGGGCACAGTCCAGCCCGGCCAGCATCCATCCCATTGTGCCATTCTCCAAAGCCACAACCGGATTGGGAACCCCGGCATTGATCAGGGATTGCGCCCCTATGATGGATCGTGTCCGCCCGGCACAGTTTACAACAATGGTGGTCTTTGGATTGGGGGCGACGGCTTTGACACGATGCACCAGTTCTGCGCCGGGCGCATCAATTCCGCCCGGTATGGATAAGGAATTGAATTCGGTGAAGGGGCGGCTGTCCAGAATGACCAGGTCTTCCCCAGAATGCTGCATCTGGTTCAGGGTCTCAGCGGAAATATGCGGTGTACCAAATTTGGCCTCAATATACTCCCCGAACCCCTTTGACGGGACATTGACGCCGGAAAACAGGGGAAAACCCGCTGCTTCCCAGGCATCCACACCGCCATCCAGAATGGTAATATCCGTCCATCCCGCAAAGGCGAGCATATCGGCGATCCCTGCGACCAATCCGTCACCCGCGTCGCATAAAACGATTGGAACAGACTGGCGGGGGATCATGCGGCGATAGAGCAGTTCAAACCGGCTGCGGGGCATATTGACCGCACGCAGGATATGACGGGCCCCAAAGCTGCCTTGCTCTCTGGGATCGATCAGGGCAATTTCCTGCCCGCTGCACAGGGCGGCGTGAAGACTGTGTGCATCGATGGTTTTGACTGGCACCGGGAACCCTCTATCTTGAATGCGGTATTGCCACTGTAAAAGCATGTGGCAGGTTAGGGAAAGACTTTGATCCATCAGCGGAATGAGAAAGCGAGAGACCGTGTCCGGTGACTCCCAGATAGTATTTGATCGCGCGGTTTTGCGTCATCGACGGAACCGCACGGCATCGCGGGCGGGGGATCATGATTTCCTGTTCCGTGAGGTCGCGGATCGTCTGGTTGAGCGCCTGGCCGATGTTGCGCGGACCTTTGAGTTTGCCCTGGATATCGGCGCGCGCGATGGCCTGCTTGCCGACACGCTGCGCGACAGTGGCAGGGTCGGTCAGATGATGCTGTGTGACCGCTCCCCGGTCTATGCCAAACAGGCGGCTGTGCGGGGATATCCCAGTTTCGTGGCGGACGAGGATCTTCTGCCCCTGAAGGAGGAGACTTTTGATCTGATCACATCCTGTCTGGCGCTGCATTGGGTGAATGATCTTCCAGGCTCCCTGGTTCAGATCAATCGGGCGCTAAAGCCAGATGGCTTGTTTCAGGGGGTGATTTTCGGGGGGGAAACCTTGACCGAATTGCGGCAATGCCTGATGGAGGCGGAACTGGCAGAAATGGGCGGTGTCTCGCCCCGTATATCCCCTATGGTGGACCTGCGGGATGCGGCGGGTCTCTTGCAGCGGGCGGGCTTTGCCCTGCCGGTTGCGGATATGGACCGGATTGACGTCAGCTATACCGATCCATTTCACCTAATGGCGGATCTGCGTGCAATGGGAGAGGCGAATGCCGTCCTTGAGCGTCTGAAACATGGCACACGCCGCAGTGTCTTTATGCGCGCTGCAGAGCTGTATGCCGCGCGGTTCGGGGGACCGGACGGGCGCATCACGGCGCGATTTGATGTAATTTTCCTGCATGGTTGGCGCCCCGCCGCGTCACAGCCTAAGCCCCTGTCGCCCGGCAGTGCGACAACGCGCCTGGCCGATGCCTTGGGGGCGGAAGAAATTCCGACCGGGGACCGCGTTCGCCCAAAAGGGCCGGGGCATTCCGATTAGTAAGTCAGCTTGCTTGCCGCCGCGATTGTGCCTGTCCTGGCGCTTTGCACAAGGATCGCACACCCGCCCGTCCCCTTCATCTGATCTGGCGTCAGGGTCAGGCTTGCCGGACCCCCCTGCCAGTTGGAAGACACGGTTTCAATGGATCGAACCACGCGGGCATTTACCAGATTTTTGCCGGAATTTTCACCGCGCAACACTTCGGTTTCATGGGGGGCATCAAATCCAATCAACAGCACGTCATAGGAACCCGTCTCTTGTGGCATGCCATCCAGCGTTATCTGTACGCCGCCCCCGGCTGTGGGGGTTACGGTTATCTGCGGCGGGTTTGACCCCATTTCCCGCATCTGCCGCTTCATGGCAGCGGCTTCTATTCTGGCTTCTACGGCGCTGCGGCGCGATCCAACCTCGTGGGCGGTGCCATCGATCACCATTTGCGGTGTATAGTTATAGGCCGATCCCAATAAGGTGTTGTAATGCCGCTGCCGCGCCGTGAAGACCGGGTCCGCAAACGGGTCCTTCCAGCCGATATAGTCCCAGTAATCGACATGAAATTCCAGGGCCAGAACGTCATCGCGTTCGGTCAGGTCATTCAGAAAGGCTTCTGCCGGGGGGCAGGAACTGCATCCCTGGCTGGTAAATAACTCAACCACGACCAAGGGGCGCGCGTCTGCCGCGTCAGTGGTGGTGCTGAACCCTGCCATGCTGCCCGCCGTTACGAGGGATAGGGCAGCCAGAGTGTGTTTCAGAAAATGGCGTCGATCATGTGTCATGGCTGGACGATAGGCCGGAACGGCAATCCGCTCGAATCACATCTGGGTGACTGTTGGTTGATCGCGCGCATCGGAATGGGTCAGCCTGATGTAACCTGGACGGAAATCGACAGGGACTGAAATGCCTCCGCGGGGCCATAAAACGACCCTGTGACGGGCAAGGCCTGGGACGGATCGCGGGTTACCGCCACACGGATCAGATTTGCCCCCCCCGCGATGCCATTGGTTGGATCATATTCGACCCAGCCTGCACCCGGCAGATATACCTGTACCCAGGCATGGGTTGCCCCGGCACCACGCAGATGGGCCCCTTCCGGCAGATTTGGATCCTTGAAGGCGGCATCCATAGCGGGATCATACAGATACCCCGACACGAAACGCGCGCCCAGTCCAATGGACCGCACGGCCTCCATAAAGAAGAGGGCAAAATCGCGACAGGTGCCGGTGCCACGGTCCATCGTCTCCATGGGTGTCTGGGTGCCATGGGCATCGCGGGTTTCATAGGTGAATGTGTTGCTGATCGCCTGATTCATGGCCAACAGCGTCTCTGCCGTATTGGGCGCGCTGGTTGGGTCCGTGCTGTTGACCAGAAATTGCCGTGCCCATTCTGTCAGCTTGTGATCCGGGTCTGGATAGTGGCGTTCCGTACAGCGCCCCAGATCTGCGATCTCGTCATTATTATACGGGAAAGGCAGGGTCGTTGCGAAGGAATCAAGGGTGGAAAAATCAGGATAGGACAGTCCGTAATGTTCTATTTTAATGGTGCTTTCGATATCCAGATGATCGGCTTCCTCAAGAAAATTCACGCGCGCGATGGAATTTCCAAAGACATCATGGGTCCAGCGAAATTCTGATGCCGGATAGACGGACAAAGAGGCCTCTATCATGCGCAGGTCGTGGCTGTCGCGGGGCCGCATGGTCAGGGCATGTTCCCCAAACCGGACCGGTCGATCATATCGGTAACTGGTCAGGTGATGGACGGTCAGAATTTGCATGGTATTTCCCAGCGTTATAAAGGAACTCACCCGCGCGGCGGGGAGGGATAATCATTAGCGTCTTATTAACTTCTATATGACAGACTTCAATCGTCCATTTGGAAAATTTACGCTTATTATTGTACAGGTATCATCATGACGCAGGTTGCAGAAAAGCCCAGGAAAATCAGTGCCAGTCTGGTCCGAATGGTTGATGTTGCCCTTCATACGGACGGTAGACAAAACAGCCCGGCCACAAAAGCGATATTGAAGCAGGCGAAAGTTCTTCAGTGCCTTTATCAGATAACTGAATTCTTAAATGACTGTAACCGGCCATTCCCTGAAATCATGGCTGAAATCGTTGCCGTGATTCCAAAGGGCTTGCGCCATCCCAAGCATGTCAGCATTCGCCTTGATTTCGGCGGCGTCACCTATCTGTCCCCTCATTTTAAATCTTCGCCCTGGATGATGTCTTCTGACATTCACTGTGGTGAAGACAGTGTGGGACATGTCGATGTTTTTTATTCAGAACCCTCCCTTAACAAGACAGTGCCCAGTTTTACGCCGACAGAACAGACATTATTGTCGGAAATCGCTAAACGGATTGGCCAGAATTACGCTGCACGGCATGAAACAGAGGCGCTGAACAACACCGCCAACAGGTTAAGCCTGACCCTTGAAGCGGCGACAGTCGGATTGTTCTATCTGGACATAAAGGGTCATTTTTTGAAGGTGAATTCCTGTTTTGCCGATATGCTGGGCTACGCCACAGATGATTTGCTGACGCGATCTCTGGATACGGTATTGCCACCCCAGATGCGGGAAACGGACAATCCGCTCCATCACATTCTGCATGGGGATACGGGGGAACCCTATCATGTAACCTGTGACTTTGTCTGTGCGAACGGATCGCATTTTTCTGGCGACATGTCGTTACGGTTGGAACAGACAAAGGATGGCGGCATCGATTGCGTAATCGGATCCGTCAGCAAAAGAAGCAATGGCCCGGATAGCGCAGAAAATGAAGCGCGGATGCAGGCGCATTTGCGCAGCGCGGAAATTGAGATCGTGACCGTCTTGGCCAGGGCACAGGCGCATCGGGACCCTTATACATCGGATCACCAGGACCGCGTTGCCAAACTGGCCGTCTCCATTGGCCGCCAGATGGGCATGCGAGGGATCCAGCTGAAGAATCTGGAATTGGGTGCACGTATCCATGATATTGGGAAATTGGATATTCCCTCAGACATCCTCAGCAAGCCAGGTGCGTTGACGCCGCAGGAATATGACCTGATCAAGACCCACAGCGCCATGGGCAGCGATATTGTCGCCAGCGCCATTCTTTCGCCTGTTATTCAGGATATTATTCTGCATCATCACGAGCGCTGGGATGGGACCGGATACCCGGATGGTCTGGTGGGGACAGAAATTTCATTGGAATCGCGCATTGTTGCGGTTGCCGATACCTTGGAATCCATCACCTCTCATCGGCCCTATCGACCGGGTCGTGGATTGAGGATTGCGCTGGATATCATCAGAGAAGAAAAAGGCCGCCTGCTGGATCCAGACGTCGTAGAAGTCTGCATCGCGATGGGTGAAGAAGGCTATTTTGATTGGCTTATCGTTCAGTAAGGGCCCCAATATCCCAAGGGATTGAGGCACCGCCTTCGAATTGAGATTTGAAAAGGAAAGGGGCGGGCCAATTGGCCCACCCCTGCTTTACGATTCCACTCAATTCAATGTTAAGCCGACTTGCTCTCCGCAATCAGGTTGCGCAGTACATATTGCAACACACCGCCATGGCGATAGTAGTCGATCTCTCCCGCTGTATCGATGCGGCAGGTCAGGGCGACTTTCTCGCTGGCACCATCCTTGCGGTGGATAACCAGGGTAACATCCTGGCGGGGCTTCAGATTGGCGTCGATATCGATCAAATCGAAGGTTTCAGATCCATCCAGCTTCAAAGACTGCCAATTGGTGCCTTCCTTGAACTGTAACGGAAGAACGCCCATGCCAACCAGATTGGACCGGTGGATACGTTCAAAACTTTCCACGATAACGGCCTTAACACCCAACAGATTGGTGCCCTTTGCCGCCCAGTCGCGCGATGACCCGGTGCCGTATTCCTTGCCCCCGAAAATAACCAATGGGGTGCCGTCTTCCTTGTATTTCATCGCCGCATCATAAACCGACATCTGCTCACCAGACGGCATGAAACGGGTGAAGCCCCCTTCAACGCCGTCAACCATGGCATTGCGAATGCGGATATTGGCGAAGGTGCCACGCATCATCACTTCATGATTGCCCCGGCGAGAGCCATAGGAGTTAAAGTCCTTCGGGCGAACCTGACGTTCGGTCAGATACTGGCCTGCGGGCGTATCGGGTTTGAAAGAGCCTGCTGGTGAGATGTGGTCCGTTGTCACGGAATCACCCAGGATCAACAAGGGGCGTGCGCCCTTGATTTCAACCGGATCAGACGGTTCAGGGGCCATATCTTCAAAATAGGGCGGGTGCTGAACATAGGTTGACCCATCATTCCATTCATAGGTTTCGCCGCCTGTGACGTCGATGGCCTGCCATTGCGGCGTGCCTTGGAAGACATTGCCATAGCGGCTTTGGAACATGGCCGGGGTCAGGCATTGCTGAACGGTTTCCAGGATTTCGTGATTGGTCGGCCAGATATCTTTCAGATAAACCAGATTGCCATCACTGTCTTCTCCCAGGGGATCGCTGGCGACATTGATTTTCACATTCCCAGCCAGCGCATAGGCAACAACCAGGGGCGGGGATGCCAGATAGTTGGCGCGGGTTTGCGGGCTGACACGGCCTTCGAAATTGCGGTTACCAGACAAGACAGCGGCGGTGACCAGGTCCCCCTCATCAATCGCGTCTGAAATCGCTTCTGGCAGAGGACCGGAATTCCCAATGCAGGTCGTGCAGCCATAGCCCACCAGATCAAAGCCCAGCGCGTCCAGATCGGCTTGCAATCCTGCTTTTTCCAGATAGTCGGTCACGACCTGGGATCCAGGTGCCAGGGAGGTCTTGACCCATGGCTTGACCGACAGGCCCTTTTGGCGGGCCTTGCGGGCGACCAGACCGGCGGCGACCAGCACGGCAGGGTTTGACGTATTGGTGCAGGATGTGATCGCGGCAATCACAACGGACCCGTCTTGCAGTTTATAGTCTTCCCCTGCGACGGCGGTCGCATTGTCGGAATGGCCGCGCTCTTTAAAGACGCCCTTAATATTCTCTGGCATATTGGACAGGGCGACGCGATCCTGCGGACGTTTTGGTCCGGCAAGCGACGGCTCAACGACATCCAGGTCCAGCGACAAGGATTCGGTAAAGACCGGCTCGACAGAGCCTGCTTCCCGCCACATGCCCTGGGCGCGCGCATAGGCTTCGGTCAGGGCAATTTCATCGGCGTCGCGGCCGGTAAAGGTCAGATAGCGGATGGTTTCAGCGTCAATCGGGAAAATCCCACAGGTCGCGCCATATTCAGGGGCCATATTGGCGATGGTCGCGCGGTCGGCCAGGGTCAGGCTGTCCAGCCCGTCGCCATAGAATTCAACGAATTTCCCAACCACGCCCTTTTTGCGCAGCATCTGGGTGACGGTCAGAACCAGGTCGGTTGCGGTCATGCCTTCTTTCAGGCGGCCCGTCAGCTTGAAGCCGACAACTTCCGGGATCAGCATCGTAACAGGCTGTCCCAGCATCGCGGCTTCGGCCTCAATCCCGCCAACACCCCAGCCCAGCACTCCCAGGCCATTGACCATGGTCGTATGGCTGTCGGTGCCAACCAATGTATCGGGATAGGCAATTTCGGCGCTGCCGGTTTTCTCTGTTGAAGACCAGACGCCACGGGCCAGATATTCCACATTCACCTGGTGGCAAATGCCGGTGCCGGGGGGCACGACGCGGAAATTGTCAAATGCGGTCTGGCCCCAGCGCAGGAACTCATAGCGTTCCCCATTGCGCTCAAACTCCAGATCCACATTCTTCTTAAAAGCATCCGGACCGCCGAAATAATCCACCATAACGGAATGGTCGATCACCAGATCACAGGGCGATAGGGGATTAATCTTTTGCGGGTCACCGCCCATTTTCACCATTGCGTCCCGCATCGCGGCCAAATCAACGACGGCGGGCACACCGGTGAAATCCTGCATCAGCACGCGCGCGGGGCGATAGGCGATTTCACGGTCCGAGGATTTTGTCTTCAACCACGCGGCCATCGCCTTGATGTCGTCCACGGTCACGCTGTGCGCATCTTCAAATCGCAGCAGGTTTTCCAGCAGAACCTTCAGTGAAAAAGGCAGCGTGCTGACATCTCCGATTTGATCCTTTGCCGCATCCAGCGCGTAATAATCGTATTTCTTCTTGCCGACGGTAAGGGTGCGGCGCGTTTTCAGGCTGTCGTGGCCGGTCATTGTCATGGTGATGAACTCTCCCTTGAAAGAAAGAAACGGGTGGGAGGCGGGCAATCACGCTTTTCAACCCATTTGGGTCAGAAAAAGGCCCAGGCGTCCCCCCGGCAAATTTTATATGCGTGCGGGTTATACTGCATTGCAGTGTAGGGGAACAATGATCAAATTTAAATGGGTCTATAATTTGGCCTAAATCCGCGAAATCAGGCTGTGTTTTTGGGCTTTGGCGGGTCAATCATAGGTGGATTGATTTTTTTTGAATAAGTGGTGCGATTTTTATTGCAGAATTCCCGAATAACGGTATGTTGAATGCACTTCTGCCGTGTATACGGGGCCGGGTTGTTCGTTTTCATATCGTTGTCTTGAAACGAATGACTGTCCAAAGGCTCTATACTTTCTGGCAGCGCCGAACATGTATCGGCTTCAACATCGCCACTTATAATGATCGTTATTCGATCCTGTGTGTTGCTGTATGGTTTTGCCATGCATGGACCCAGTTGTGATCAGTGGCTCTTCTCATCAATAAATCAGGAGATTACTATGCCACATCCTACGGATGTTTTTGTTGGCCGTCGTGTACGTGAAGCCCGTGTTGCCAAAGGGATGTCCCAAACAGATTTGGGTGACCGGTTGGGTGTCAGCTTTCAGCAGGTTCAGAAATATGAGAAGGGCACCAATCGCGTTGGGGCCAGCCGTTTGCTGCAAACCGCTCAGGCATTGACCGTTCCGGTTGAATATTTTTTCGACGGCGTCGATGAAACCCATACCGATGATGCGCCCAGCAACGCGAAGCTGTCCCGCAAGGCAATTGCGACGGCAACGAAACTGCATCAAATTCCTGATGATGCGATGCGCCGTGAAATCATCCGTCTGATTGATGTTGCCTCAGAAATTCGGATGGCCAGCTAAAAATCTCGGGTCGATGACGACAAAAAAAGGACCGTGATGTATTTCCCGGTCCTTTTTTGCTGTGAATCGTGTTGATCTGTCGCGGCTCTTTGGGTCAGTCTAGGGCGTCAACGCGGGCAAGCCGTGCGCGACGATCCACCGGCCGCAGGGCCTCAATAGCGCGCGTTACAATGCTTTTCGCATCCAGTTGCGCCCGGGCGATCTGGTTTGTCTGGCTGTCATGGTCGACAAAGAAGTCCGGCATATACAGCGGTGCGAAGTTGCGCATGTTCACGGATAACCGCTGACGGGCAATGCTGTCCAATACCAGGCTGGCGAACCCCCCGGATGACCCTTCTTCGATGGTCACAACGGCGGCATGATTGGCAAACAGGCGCGCGACAAGATCATCATCAATGGGTTTTGCAAATCGTGCATCCGCGACCGTGGTGGGAAATCCAAGGCCATTGAGCATTTCTCCCGCCGCCAGGGCGTCTTGCAGACGGGTGCCATAGGATAGCAGGGCAATCGCGCTGCCTTCTGTCAGGATCCGACCGCGCCCGATGGGCAGGACCTCTCCCCGATCCGGCAGGGCCAGGCCGACACCGTCGCCACGCGGATATCGGAAGGCAGAGGGGCGGTCATCAATCTGTGCGGCGGTGGCCACCATATGCATCAGTTCCACCTCGTCTGAGGGGGCCATCAGTACAAAGCCCGGCAAACACCCCAGATAGGATATGTCATAAGACCCCTGATGCGTGACACCGTCCGCCCCGACCATGCCTGCGCGATCAATGGCAAACCGCACGGGCAGCCGTTGGATCGCGATGTCGTGAACTATCTGGTCATAGCCGCGCTGCAGGAATGTCGAATAGATCGCCGCAAAAGGCTTCATCCCCTCACAGGCCAGGCCGCCACAGAATGTCACCGCATGCTGTTCCGCGATTCCGGCATCAAAGGTGCGATCCGGGAAGACCTTGCCGAATTTATCCAGGCCCGTGCCCGACGGCATGGCTGCAGAAATGGCACATATCCGATCATCTGCTTTCGCTTCTTCGATCAAGGCCTTGGCAAAAACATTTGTATAGCTTGGCGCTTTTGGTTGTGCTTTTTCCTGCGCGCCGCTGGCGATATCGAATTTTGATACCCCGTGATACTTACAGCCCGATTTCATGGCCGGGCCATAGCCTTTGCCTTTCTCCGTGATCACATGCAACAGCACGGGACCATCGGTCCAGGCCTTTGCCTGTTCCAGAACCAGGACCATTTCATCCACATCATGACCATCAAAGGGCCCGGCATAGTGGACGCCCAGATCGTCAAACAATGTTGCGGATGGGGCAAAAGAGGGCAGTTGCGTGACCTTAAGGGCGGCATCGCGGGCCGCCTTGTCCGGCATATGGTTTCGCAGATGGGTCAGAAAATGCTGCAGCGCGCCTGCGGGTGGGGCAATCGACATATTGTTGTCGTTCAGGATGGTGATCAGGCGGCGTCTCTGGGCACCGGCATTATTCAGCCCCTCATAGGCCATCCCACCGGTGATTGCGCCGTCGCCAACAACAGCCACTATGTGATTGTTATGTCCCTTGAAATCCCGTGCCGTGGCGAATCCCAGGCCTGCGGATATCGCAGTGGAACTGTGCGCCGCGCCAAACGGGTCAAAGACACTTTCTTTGCGATTTGTGAAACCGGACAGACCGCCCCCCTTGCGTATTGTACGCATGGCGTCGCGACGACCCGTCAGAATTTTATGGGGATAACATTGGTGGCTGACATCCCAAATAATCTTATCCTGAGGCGTATCCAGTGTGAAATGCAGGGCGACGGTTAATTCCACAACGCCCAGGCCCGCCCCCAGATGCCCCCCGGTTTCTGAAACAATATCGATCACGTCCTGGCGTAGGGCGTCACAGATTTCAGACAGATGTTTGCGGTCATGCAGCCGCAGATCATAGGGGGTCGCAATGCCATCCAGAAGCGTTGATTTCAATCCGACCGGGGGACCAATCTGACCACTCTGCGCCGCTGTTCGTCCTGGCTTTCCGCGCTGCATGTTCATTGCTTTGTCCATCCCCGCATTGCCTGTCCGGTCGTACCGGATTTTATCGCTCCGTGATCCCATCGATACAGTCGCAATAGACCATTATCGAACAGTTCCGGACCTTTGAGACGGGGTTTCAGTCGTTATGACAGACTTTCAGACACCGCCATGGTTCAGGCATTAAACGGTGTTGTCGTTAAAATGTAAAGTAAGATTTACGTAAACTAAAATTGACACATTGCATCTGAAGGTGATCGCCTGCACCAGTTCAACAGAAATGAACCGATCGGACAGCGCCCGATCGGTTCATGGTTCTGCACTATTTTCGACTATCCAGACGCCTTATTGTGCGGCGGCTTTCAGATAGGCAATAACGTCCATGCGTTCATCTTCTTTCTTCAGCTTAAAGGCCATTTTGGTGCGACCAGGCGCATCTTTGCCCTGATCTTTCAAATAGCCTTCAAGGAAAGCCTGGGGGTCTTCCAGATAGTTGAAGATGTTTTCTTCCGTCCACACCAGACCGGCTTCTTCTGCGGCATGGTTGATCTTGGAATACCGGTAATCTTCAATTTGGCTGGCAGGCCGACCAACGATTCCATACAGGGAAGGTCCGACCTTGTTTGTGCCTTCTTCAACTGAATGACAGGCCATGCATTTCTTGAATACTTTCTCACCCTTGGCGGCATCCCCTTCGGCCAGTGCCTGGCTGCTGAGAAGCAGAACGGATGCTCCAAATGCGAAACCGATCTTGCGGATCGTGCTCATACCGTATCACTCCCACCTAAATTTTGTGCCCTGTAAATCGGGGCACATATGATTGTTGATGATTGGTCATATAATCCGACACCCCATAGCGTCCAGTGTAAATGTAATCTGACAGTTACAGTGTAGCGCTCTGAATGGGGCAGAAATTTGGCAGTAGTATAAAAGTGCGCCTGCGACATATCCAGCGCTGGTTCACGGGGTTCCAACACGATAGTCTTGAATTGAACCGAATTGGAAAATCATGGAAACAATCTCAAAAGCCCCTTGAAACTGGGGTTTATGGAGAAAGCTTCGTGATAGGGGAGATGTGGATAATGACCTATACCTTAGACACCCTGATTGAAGATTGTCGCGCGACACTAAAGGAGGGTGAATCGGAAAAGACCCTAGTTTCTGTGTGCGACCATGTGAAGCGGGCTCTGGCAGACCCCACCTTCCTGGAACAGACAATCCTGAACCGCCCGAAGGATCCCGAACGACAAGTCCTGTACGAGGACTCTGACCTTGGATTCTGTATTTGCGCCCATGTGTATGAGGGGGAAAAATCTGGTGACCCCCATGACCACGGGCCAACCTGGGCGATTTATGGTCAGGCAGAAGGGGAAACAGAGATGACCGATTGGCGTATTCTGCGCCCCGCAACCGATGACAGCCCGGCCAAGGTTGAACTGGTCCGTCGCTATAATATGGTGCCGGGCGATGCCCATATTTATCCCACAGGGGCAGTTCATGCGCCCCTGCGCCGGGGGCCGACCCGTTTGCTGAGGATTGAGGGTCGCAACACCGACAAAATCACCCGAACACCAATTGAGGCTGTTTGAATTTAGCATTCAGGGCCGCTAGGGTGGCGCTTGAAAATTTATCATAAAAGAAAGTGAGTTTATGTCTGACCTTACCCGTCTGGAACAGCACGGTCGTATTGCCGTGATCGTAATCGAAAACCCCCCGGTGAATGCGATGAGCCCGGGTGTACCCGGCGGCCTGATCGGGCATTTGCGGGCAGCGGAAGCGGACGATACGGTGGCGGCAATTGTGCTGATGGGCGGCGGTCGTGGCCTGATTGGTGGCGCGGATATCGCCATGTTCGGTAAGCCCTGGCCAGAGGGGGAGCCCACCCTGCACACCCTGATTGCCGCCCTGGATGCCTGCCCCAAACCAACCATCGCCGCCTTGCAGGCCCATACGCTGGGCGGTGGGCTTGAGATTGCGATGTCCTGTCATTATCGCATTCTAGGCGAGGGCGGTATGGTCGGACAGCCAGAGGTCAATCTGGGTATTCCCCCAGGGGCCGGCGGCACACAGCGCCTGCCGCGTTTGGCTGGCATAGCCGCCGCAGCGGATATGATCATTTCCGGTAAGCCGGTCGGTGCGAAAAAGGCCCTGGAGTTGGGCATTGTGGATCGTGTCGTGTCCGGGGAAATCCTGCCCGCTGCCCTGTCCTTTGCAGACGAAATGGCACAGGCGGGTGCGCCGATCCCGGTTTCTGCCCGTCCAGTGGAAGCACCCCCTGCCGGGTTCTTTGAGACATTGCGCGAGCAGACAGCGAAACGCGCGAAAGGCATGCGTGCCCCCCTGGCTTGTCTGGATTGTGTCGAGGCTTCCCTGCTCCCCTTCCCTGAAGGCTCCAAAAAGGAGCGGGAAATTTTCCAGGCCTGCGTCGCCTCCGAGGAAGCAGCCGCGTTGCGCCATATGTTCTTTGCAGAACGCGCTGCGACCAAGATTGCCGATATTGACCCGAAAACCCCATCGCGGACGGTCAAAACCGTTGCGGTCATCGGGGCCGGAACGATGGGCGGTGGCATTGCAATTGCCCTGTTGGATGCGGGCTATCAGGTCATGCTGTTGGAGCGGGCACAACAAGCCCTGGATGCAGGCTGTGCGCGCATCGACAAGAACTATCAGGATCAAGTCGCCAAAGGTCGCCTGAAAGAAGCCCAAAGGGATGCCCGACTGGCCGCCCTGAAACCGGTAACGGATATTGAAGAATTGGCGGCGGCCGATCTGGTGATCGAGGCTGTGTTTGAAGATCTGGCCGTGAAGCGGGAAATCTTCGCCACCTTGGCCCGCGTTACCAAGCCTGGGACGATCCTGGCAACCAACACGTCTTACATCGATGTGAATGAGATTGCGACCGCGGCGGGGGATCGTGTTTCTGATGTTCTGGGTATGCATTTCTTCAGCCCGGCGAATATCATGAAATTGCTGGAAATCGTGCGGGCCGAGAAGGCATCGCCAGAAGCCCTGACCACCGCGCTTGCAGTGGGCAAGAAGCTTGGCAAAACACCGGTTGTGGCGGGCGTTTGTGATGGATTCATTGGCAACCGCATTTACAATGTCTATCGCCGGGAAGCGATCTTCCTGATGGAGGAAGGGGCCAGTCCGATGCAGGTTGACCGGGCCCTGACCAATTTCGGCATGGCCTTGGGCCCCTTTGCCGTGATGGATCTGGCCGGGCTGGATATCGCCTGGGCACAGCGCAAGGCGACAGCCCATTTGCGCGATCCCAATAAACGCTATTGCACCCTGCCGGATCGCTTATGTGAAATGGGTCGTTTCGGTCAGAAAACCGGGCGTGGCTTTTATTTGTATGAGGCAGGAAACCGCAAACCAGTCCCGGACCCGAATGTCGAGGCCCTGGCGGAAGATACGGCCAAGGAATCCGGCATCACCCGCCGCGAGATCACCGATCAGGAAATTGTCGAACGCTGCCTGTATGCCCTGGTCAATGAATCCTGTGCCTTGCTGCATGAGGGCATTGCACAGCGGGCCAGCGATGTGGATGTCGTCTTCTGCAACGGCTATGGCTTCCCACGCCAGTTGGGCGGGCCGATGTTCTGGGCTGAACGCATCGGTTTCGATACGGTCCTGGCAAAGGTTACCGAATTCTCCCAAACCCATGATTTCTGGGAGCCATCGGTGGGCCTGAAGAAATTAGTCTGACGTTGACGTTCAAGCCTGATCGCGCAGCCGGAAGCGTTGCAGCTTTCCGGTCTGCGTCTTGGGCAGTGCCTCCAGGAAATGGATCGCCCTGGGATATTTATAGGGGGCAATGGTTGCCTTCACAAAATCCTGCAAGGTTTTCACCATCAGGGCGTCGCCTTCATATCCAGGCTTTAACACGATGAAGGCCTTGACGATCTGACCACGGTCTTCATCGGGTATGCCCACCACGCCGCATTCTGCCACGGCTTCGTGACGCAACAGCGCGTCTTCGACCTCTGGTCCGGCAATATTATATCCCGATGATACGATCATATCATCGGCCCGGGCGGCGAAATGGAAATTCCCGTCTTCGGATTGATAAAAGGCATCACCGGTCAGGTTCCAGCCGTCCCGGACATATTCCTTTTGCCTGTCATCGGCCAGATACCGACAGCCCGTTGGCCCCCGCACCGCCAGTTTGCCGACCGTACCACAGGGGACTTCCACCATGGTATCATCCACCACCTTGGCTTCATATCCGGCAATCGCGGTGCCAGTCGATCCTGCGGTCGCGGTGCCCATGGCGTTGCTGATAAAGATATGCAGCATCTCCGTCGCGCCAATTCCATCCAGGATGGGAACGCCGGTTTTTTCCGTCCAGGCAGTGAAGGTCGCAGCGGGCAAAGTCTCCCCAGCAGAGACTGCGATGCGCAGGCTGGATAAATCCGCCCCCTTGTCCATGGCTGCCATCATCGCACGATAGGCGGTGGGGGCCGTGAAACAGATCGTCGCCTTATGGGTTTCGATGATTTCGATCAGATTTGGGGGCGTGGCTGTTTCCAGCAGGGTCGCCGTGGCCCCAAAACGCAAGGGAAACACGGCCAAACCGCCCAGGCCGAATGTGAAGGCCAGGGGCGGGGACCCGACGAACACATCCTCCGGGGTGACCTTCAGGATATTTGCCGCGTATCCATCGGCGATCGCCAGGATATCGCGGTGAAAATGCATCGTCGCTTTTGGCGAACCGGTCGTGCCAGAGGTGAAGCCCAACAGCGCGACATCATCCCGCCCGGTCTTCACAGCCTGGAACTTCACGGATTTGTTCAATGCGATACGGTCCAGCTCGCTGTCATGGTTGGCGGTACCGTCAAAATTGATCACCTGCTGCAGGAACTTATTGTCCTTGGCACAGGCGACCAATTCATCCGCCATGCGGCTGTCCGTAAGGGCCAGTTTGATTTCCGCCTTATCGACAATCTTGGCCAGTTCTACGGCGCGCAGCATCGGCATGGTGTTGACCGCAACGCCCCCTGCCTTGGTCACTGCCAGCCAGATCGCAACCATGGCCGGGTTGTTGCCAGACCGGATCAAGACGCGATTGCCAGGTTCCAGCCCGTAATCTTCAACCAACGCATGGGCCAGCCGATTGGTCCAGTCGGTCAGTTCTTTATAGGTGCGCTGTCTGCCATTGCCGATCAGGGCCGTGTTATCGCCAAAGCCGCGTTGTACCATACGATCTGTTAGTTCGACACCGACATTGATGTATTCCGGATACTGGAATTCAGGGCGGTCCAGGATCAAATCCGGCCATTGATCCGCTGGCGGTAGATTATCCCGGGTAAAGGTATCGGTGTGTGCGGATGGTCCTAACATGATGCGTGCCCTCGTTTCGTCGTGCCGGTCAGAATATCACTGTCTTTCGGAAAGCAGGTGCCGCGCGATGACAACCTTTTGGACATCGCTTGCCCCTTCATAAATGCGCAAGGCGCGGATTTCACGGTACAGCCGCTCCACAATCGTGCCGCTGCGCACGCCATCCCCGCCATGCAGTTGCACCGCGGCATCAATGACCCGCTGGGCGGCTTCGGTGGCATACAGTTTCGCCATGGAGGCCTCTCGACTGATCCGGGCGGCCCCTGAATCCTTGGTCCAGGCGGCGCGATAGATCAGCAGGGCAGAGGCATCCACATCCAATGCCATTTCAGCCAAGTGCCCCTGAACCATCTGTAAATCCGCCAGCGGGGCCCCGAATAAGTCGCGGGTGGCCGCGCGAGACAATCCTTCATCCAGGGCACGGCGCGCAAAGCCTAAAGCCGCTGCGCCTACGGTGGAACGGAAGATGTCCAGCACGCTCATGGCGATGCGAAAGCCCTTGCCCCTCTCCCCGATCAAGGCGGATTTTGGAATGGTCGCGCCCTCAAAATGCAATCGGGCCAGGGGATGGGGCGCGATGACATCCAGTCGCTCCGCAATTTTCAGGCCGGGCGTATCGCCTGGCACAAGAAAGGCGCTCAACCCCTTCGCGCCAGGACCTTCACCAGTCCGGGCGAAGGTGACATAGAAATCAGCAATGCCACCGTTAGAAATCCAGGTCTTCTCCCCCGTCAGAACATATCCGTCAGCCGTTTCCTCTGCGCGCAAGTCGATATTGGCAACGTCAGACCCGGATTTTGGTTCGCTGAGGGCAAAGGCGGCAATCGCGGTTCCCGCCCGCGTGCGGGGCAACCATTCCTGTTGCTGTTCCTGGCTGCCGAATAGGGACAATGCCCCCGTTCCCAGTCCCTGCATGGCAAAGGCAAAATCCGCCAATCCATCATGCCGCGCCAGGATTTCCCGGATCAGGCACAGGCTGCGCACATCCAGCGGTGTGGGAGCATCCGGATCAGGCGCGCTGTGGGTCAACCACCCCGCCTTACCCAATCGGGCAACCAGATCCCGACAGGCCGCATCAACATCCCCATGATCGACATGGCCCAATTCCGCCACCGCCCAGGCATCAAGATCCTTGGCAAGGGTGCGGTGTTTATCTTCGAAAAATGGCCAATCCAGGAATGTTGTATCAGGCATGGCATAACTCTTCTGAGGCATTCGATTTATGTGCTTTCCCAGGCATCATCGCTTAATCCCCCTTAAAGTCGGGGCGTTGTTTCGCGACGAAGGCATCATAGGCGCGGCGGAAGTCGCGGGTTTGCATACAGATCGCCTGTGCCTGTGCCTCTGCCTCAATGGCTTGATCCAGGGTCATTGACCATTCCTGGTTCAGCATGGTCTTGGTCATCATATGGCCAAAATTTGGACCAGCCGCGATGGATTGCGCCAGGGCAATGGCATCGGTTTCCAGCGCATCCGCGTCAACCAGACGGTTAAAGAAGCCCCAGGCCAGGCCTTCTTCCCCCGACATGGAACGACCCGTGTACAGCAATTCTGCGGCCCGTCCCTGCCCGATGACACGGGGCAACATGGCACAGGCCCCCATATCGCATCCCGCCAATCCAACACGGGTGAAGAGAAAGGCCGTCTTTGACGCATCGGTTCCCAGGCGCAGGTCGGAAAACAGGGCAACCATCGCACCAGCCCCGACACAGATACCATCAATAGCGGCGATCACAGGCTGGGGACAGGCCTTCATCGCCTTGACCAGATCGCCGGTCATGCGCGTGAATTCCAGTAATCCTTTCATGTCACGATCCAGCAGTGGTCCGATGATATCGTGAACATCGCCACCAGAGGAAAAGTTGCCCCCATTGGAGGCAAACACGACAGCCTTCACATCATCGCAATAGGCAAGGTCGCGAAACGTGTCGCGCAATTCTGCATAGCTTTCAAAGGTCAGCGGGTTTTTGCGCTCTGGCCGGTTCAGGCGGATGATGGCGACATCCCCCTGCATCTCCCACAGGAAGTGTTTCGGTTTCAGGTCTTTCATGGCGGTCATTGTCATTGATCCTTTTTCTTGCGCTTGGCCTGGCGGCTTTTTTGCTGTTCAACCGTCTGGGCATCGCGCAGGCCTTGCAGCAGTTCCGTCAGGTGTTCAATTTCGTTCTGCGGGATCGGTTCCAAAAGCTCATTGATCCAGGCATGATGCTCATCCGCCATATCAGAAAATGTGGATTGACCATCCGGGGTCAGCATCACAATCGCCGTGCGCCGGTCTGTGTCATGGGCGGACCGATTGACCAGTCCTTCTTCTACCAGCCGCTCCACGATGCCGGTTACATTGCCATTGGACACCATCAGGCTTTCCGAAAGTCGCGTCATCGTCATGCCGTCAGGATTTCGGAACAGCGCTGCCATCACATCGAACCGGGGCAGGGTGGCTTCAAATTCCGACTTAAACCGTTCCCGCAATGTGTTTTCGATATGCCGTGTGGTGCGCAGCATATTGATCCACAGGCGCAGCCGCTTCTTGCGCATCAATTCTGCCTCGGACGGTCGTGGCGATTTTGACTGTTGTGCATGCACAGCGGTTGCGGGGTCGTGCATGGTCAGGTTTCTCCCCCGGACACGGAAATGGCCTGGCCTGTAATGCTGCGGGCCTGATCTGAACACAGCCACAGCGTTGTTTCAGCAACTTCTTCGGGTTGGATGAAACGGCCTTGCGGATTGGTCTTCAACAGGCTCGCCCGGGCTGCGTCTTCGTCGCGCCCGGTTTTTTCCATGATGTTTTTTATGGAATTCTGCAGCAAAGGCGTTTCGGTGAAGCCGGGACAGATCGCATTGACGGTAATGCCTTCCTTGGCGACTTCCAGGGCCAATGCCTTGGTTAAGCCGATGACGCCATGTTTGGCGGCGCAATAGGGCGCGACATAGGCATAGCCTTTCAGGCCCGCTGTACTGGCAATGAAAATGATGCGACCCTGTTTGGAGTCTCGCATGGAAGCCAGTGCTTCCCTGGCGGTCAGAAAGGCCCCGGTCAGATTAACGGCCAGGCTGGATTGCCACAGCGCCATATCGGTTTTGCCGACAGGGGCACTTTTCGCCGCACCAGCATTGGCGACGGCGATTGTTACAGGCCCAAAGGTCTCCGCAGCGGCCGCAAAGAGGGCTGCAACAGACCCCTCGTCCGTAACATCGCATTGTATCGCCTGTGCCTTTGGCAATTGTTTGGCGAGATCCTGCAAGGGCGCAAGGCGACGCCCGGCGACCGTTATTGCTGCGCCAGCCTCTGACAGACAGCGCGCAATTGCGGCCCCGACGCCCGTTCCACCGCCGGTGATGAGTGCATGCTGTCCGTTGAGGTCTGTCATTCTGTCCTCTATCGCTAAACTTTGCCGGTCATCACATCCTGTCGTGCGGCCAGGCGCGTCAACTGATCCCGACCGGCCTGATAGGGGGCAGGCCAGTCCTGCATGTCATAGCCCAGATCGGCGGCTGCATGCAGGGTCCAGTAAGGATCCGCCAAATGCGGTCTGGCCAGACAGCACAGGTCTGCGCGCCCCGCCATCAGGATGGAATTCAGGTGGTCTGGCTCATAGATATTGCCGACCGCCATGGTGGCGATCCCGGCCTCGTTACGGATACGATCGGAAAACGGTGTCTGGAACATCCGCCCATAAACCGGCTGTGCCCGCTTGGAAGTCTGTCCGGCGGAAACATCAATGATGTCAACGCCTGCCTCTTTCAGTAGATGGGCAATTGCAACAGCGTCATCCGGGCCAATCCCCTCGCCTTCGACCCAATCATTGGCGGAAATTCGAACGGACATTGGCTTGTCATCCGGCCAGACCTTGCGCACTGCATGGAAGATTTCCAGCGGGAAGCGCATGCGGTTTTCCAGGCTGCCGCCATACTCATCTTCGCGATGGTTGGTCAATGGGGTGATGAAGGCCGACAGCAGATAGCCATGGGCGAAATGCAGTTCCAGCAAATCAAAGCCCGCACGATTGCCGCGCTCGGCAGCGGTGACGAATTGGTCACGAACCATCTCCATATCGGCGCGGGTCATTGCCTTGGGCGTTTGATTTTTCGCGGACCAGGGCTGGGCGGTGGGGGCCAGAATTTCCCAATTCCCATCTTTCAGCGGGGCGTCCATTTCTTCCCAACCGACTTGGGTCGATCCTTTGGGGCCGGAATGACCCAATTGCAGGGCGATCCTGGCGGGGCTTTCCTGATGCACGAAATCAACGATCCGTTTCCAGGCGGCCTCCTGTTCGTCGGAATACAGACCGGGACAGCCGGGCGTAATGCGCCCTTCCGGCGACACGCAGGTCATTTCGGTATAGACCAGACCGGCCCCGCCCAGGGCGCGACTGGTGTAATGGGTGAAATGCCAATCGGTCGGCACCCCGTTGACGGCCTTGTATTGTGCCATGGGGGAGACAACGACGCGGTTCATCAATTCCATGCCGCGCAGCTTGAAGGGCACGAACATAGGGGGACGGGCTGATTCAGGAGCCTTCCCGGTGGCGGATTTTTCAAACCATTTTTCGGCTTCTGCCAGCCATTTGGCATCTCTGGCGCGCAGATTTTCATGGCTGATCCGCTGGGACCGGGTCAGCAGGGAATAGGCAAATTGCGTCGGGTCCAGATGCAGATAGCGTTCTACCTCCTCAAACCATTCGGTGGAATTGCGCGCCGCAGATTGCAGGCGCAGCACTTCCAGGCGACGGTCGGCCTCATACCGGGCGAAGGCGTCTTTCAGGCTGGGTTCGGAATGCACCATATCTGCCAGGGCAATGGCGCTTTCCAGCGCCAGCTTGGTCCCTGATCCGATGGAGAAATGGGCGGTCGCCGCCGCATCGCCCATCAGGACGATATTCTCATGGGACCAGGTTTCGCACAGGACCCGATTGAAATTCAGCCAGGCAGAGCCGCGCAGATGCCGCGCATTGCTCATCAAACTGTGACCGCCCAGATATTTCTCAAAGACCTTCTCGCAGGTTGCGATGGTCTCGTCGGTGGTCATCGAATCGAAACCGAAATTCTTCCAGGTCTGTTCAGAACATTCCACGATGAAGGTCGCGGTTTCGGAATCGAACTGATAGGCATGGACCCAGATCCAGCCATGTTCCGTCTCTTCAAAGATGAAGGTAAATGCACCATCAAATTTCTGTTTGGTGCCCAGCCAGATGAACTTGCAGGCCCGGGTATCAATATCGGGCTTAAAGACATGTTCAAAGGTCTTGCGGGTCTTTGAATTGATGCCGTCGCACGCAATCACCAGATCATAATCGCGATAGGGGTCAATGGTGTCGATTTCAGTTTCAAACTGAACCTCGATGCCCAGGGCTGCTGCGCGGTCCTGCAGGATGTTCAACAGTTTGCGCCGTCCAATGCCACAGAAACCGTGTCCACCGGATCGGATCACCGTATCGCGATAGTGAACCGCGACATCATCCCAATAGGAGAAATTGGCGCGGATTTCCGCCGCACTTTCCGCATCATTTCGGGCAAGATTGTCCAATGTCTCATCCGACAGGACGACGCCCCATCCGAATGTGTCATAGGGTCGGTTACGCTCAATCACCACGATTTCATGATCGGGGTTGCGCACCTTCATTGAGATCGCGAAGTAGAGACCGGCCGGACCGCCACCAAGACAAGCTACACGCATCACGTTCTCTCCCATACACAAATTGCTAGGAACTGAGCGTGACGCAGGCAGAAATTTATTTCAAGCTAAAAATATTTAAGCTTAAAACAATTTTGAAGAGATACCGAAATCAGGCCTTGCTGGTATCGACAACCACCCGATTTCCAGAACTGTCGGTGCGATGATATTTGAAGGGGGTTTCTTTGAAGACCGTGGATTTCATTTCGTCGATCATCTGTTGTGCGCGTTGGCCCCCGGTCAGATCGACCACATCAATGATCCAATGGCGATCCCCGGATGTCCAATCCTGCGGGCGCATTCTGGTGGATCCCTGAAGCAATCTTTCTTCGGCATCCGCATTCAGCTTGGCCCACAGAACCAGGCCCATTGGCCGGCCGTTTTCGTCACGATAGATGCGGAACTGTTGTTTCATCACCGGGGTCATGACCAACCATTCCAGATCCGCCATAAAGAAATAGCGATGCGATGGCGTCATGGAAAACAGCCAGCAAATCTCCCCCAATATCGATGCGACGGTTGGGGTGGCTTTCGCCGGTGCGGCTTTGTCAGAATTTGTGGTTGGTTCTGTCTCTTTCGCTTTCGCCATCTGTCACTCTCCCCCTGATTTTTATCGCACGACCTTGGCAAACCATACGCGCCTGGGCCTGGGACTCCAAGTGTTTTGCCCCGGCGGGAAAGAATGACCCGGATGCAGTATCCTTGTCTAGTCATCCCATCCAACAGTATCGTCAGGCATAAATTATAAGACTGTGAACAGGAGAGACGCCCATGGCCCTATCACCGTATTTTATGCCAACCGATACAGGCGACACTGCCTTCACGGTAGAAGCACCGAAAATCAAGTTTGGTGCCGGGTCCTTGCAGGAAATCGGGGGCGATGCCACAGCATTGGGCATGACACGCATCGCTGTGTTTTGTGATCGGGTGGTGAAAGATCTGCCTGCGCTGGCTACGGTGACTGCGGCCCTGCGGAAAGCGGGCTTGAGTTTTGAGGTCTATTCGGAAACGGAAGTCGAACCGACAGATCGATCATTCAAGGCCGCGGCCGAGTTTGCGCGTCAGGGAAAATTTGATGGCTATATCTCTGTTGGCGGCGGATCGGTGATGGATACGGCCAAGGCCGCAAATTTGTATGCGACCTATCCGGATGACTTTCTGGCCTATGTAAATGCGCCAGTGGGTCAGGCGAAACCGGTGCCCGGCCCTTTGAAGCCTCATATCGCCTGTCCCACCACTTTTGGCACTGCGTCTGAATGTACGGGTATCGCCATCTTTGATTTTCTGGAGATGGAGGCGAAAACGGGAATAGCAAATGCGCGCCTGCGCCCCAGTCTGGGAATATTGGACCCGACCAGTCTGACCAGCCTGCCGTCGCTGGTTTTGGCGGCCAATGGCTTTGATGTATTTTCCCATGCGTTTGAAAGTCTGACGGCGCGTCCCTTCACCCATCGTGCAAAGCCAGCCACGTCTTCTGCCAGGCCTTTGAGCCAGGGGGCAAATCCCTATTCTGATCTGGCCTGTCAGGAGGCGATACGCCTGGTCGGCGCCCATCTGGTGACGGCGGTCAATGATCCGTCGGATGAAGATTATGAGGCCTTGATGTTTGCCGGCATGCTGGCAGGGATCGGCTTTGGCAATGCGGGCTGTCACATTCCCCATGCAATGTCCTATGCGGTGGCGGGGCTGGTGCGGGATTATCAACCGCCCGGATGGCCATCCAACCATGCTATGGTGCCCCATGGAATTTCTGTCATTGTGAATGCCCCGGCGGTTTTCCGGTTCACAGGCCCGGCCTGTCCGGATCGCCATCTTTTGGGCGCACAGGCCATGGGTGCATCTGTTGAGGAACTGGCCGATCAAGCCACCGGCGATGCCCTGGCCACCCGAATCGAAGACATGATGCGCGCGACCGGCATTCCAAATGGCCTGAATGGTGTCGGTTATTCGATGGATGATTTGGACAATCTGGTATCAAAAGCGGCACCGCAAAGGCGATTGCTGGATAATGCGCCCCTGGCGATTGCTGAGACCGAACTTCGGCAGATTTTCACCGATGCGATGCACTATTGGTAAATTTCATGTGGTAAACATTGTCGCACTGGTGAAAAAACGACATTTGGACTCGTTTTGATTCCGGCTTAGATTCCAGGGCTTTGCGCGTGACGCACGGCTTTGCCTTTCAGCCATGCGTTATTTTTCTGTCAGATTTGTGAATGTGACAGTGGTTTTTCAAAATTGGCTGGGCTATATAAGGCCTCGATGAATGATCGATCATAATCATATGGATGGAAAAATGAGCGATTCGAGCAAGAACAAAAAACCCGAGTCTGACCGTAAGTACGAAACCAAGACTCGGAAATGCCTGATGTGCCGTTCTGATTTCAAGAGCGCCTGGCCGGGAGAGCGCGTATGCTCTAACTGCAAGCAGACCAGCGCCTGGAACGAACCGTCCATCGCGGCGTAATGACACTTTAATATACAGAGTGTTCAAATAGTTTGTGCGACCGCCCTCCAAAAGAGGGCGGTTTCGCATTTCTGACCCTATGACAGCGCTTGAATATCGACCGATCTGGGGTAACACTCCGGTCACCCGTCCGATGGGTTTGGCGGGCTAAGATAAGGAATCTTGCGTCATGGTGGCACGTCCCGTCCTGGTCATTGGCAATCGTACTTATTCCAGCTGGTCCCTGCGGGGATGGCTGGTTATGGCCCAGGCAGGCCTGTCGTTTGACGAAGAGATGGTCTGGCTGGACATGCCCGATCATAAAACGGCGATGCGGGCCGCAACCGGCGGGGTCGGCACTGTTCCAACCTTACGGGTCGGGGATGTGTGCATCGCTGATAGTCTGGCCATCGCTGAATATGCTGCGGAACTGGCCCCTGATGCAGGATTATGGCCCAAGGACCCGATGGACCGCGCCCTGGCCCGGTCCTTGGCCGCGCGCATGCATTCCGGTTTTACCAATCTGCGCCGGGAATGCCCGATGAATTTATCCAATCGGTTTGTTGATTTTAAACCAGATGATGGTGTTCTGGCGGATCTTGCCGTTCTGCAGACGGCCTGGGCGGACTGTTTGAATCGCAGCGCTGGCCCCTTCCTGTTTGGGGGATTTGGGGCGGTGGATGCCTTTTTTGCGCCTGTGGCTATTCGGGTATATGGGTTCAACCTGCCCCTATCACCGGATTGTATGGCATATGTTGACGCATTGTTGGATCATCCCCTGGTGCAGCAATGGATCGCCGCGGCACGATTGGAACAGGATGTACAGCGCCCCAGGACGGATCGCCTGGCTTCAGGGGGCTTCACACCGGGCGATTGGCCCATCCTGCGGGACCGATAGTATCGAATTCGCATCGGGGCTTTAATTCAGCTTTGACCTGTCTGGATTTCTCGCTAGGCTTGGATCGTGTAACAGGGCTCAAACTTGACCCTGCGGAACTACCCAATGGAAGTTTTATGAACGAGGATCTGCTTGGCTATAATGAAATGGTGGAACAGGCCATGCGCTCTGTGGTGCGCAAGGCGTTGGACCGTGCTGCCAAGGGGGGATTGCCCGGAAACCATCATTTCTACATCACCTTCCGCACAGAACATCCAGACGTGATGATCCCGAACCGTCTGAAGGCGCAGTATCCGGAAGAAATGACCATTGTCCTGCAGCACCAGTTCTGGGGGTTGCAGCCGGATGATGAAGGTTTTGATGTGGAGCTGAGTTTCAACCGTCAGCACGAACATCTGCGTATTCCCTATGCGGCGCTTGTCACCTTTGCCGACCCGTCCGTCAATTTCGGACTGCAATTCCATGTGGAAGTGGACGAGGACAACGTGACCGTTGACCATCCCGAAGCCGCATCCGATGAAAAAGGCCCCAGCCGCGAGGAAATGAATTCGAATTCCAATGGTGGGGATACGGTCGCGGATGGTGAACCCCAGGAAGATGATGAATCCCGCACCGATAATGTCGTGACACTGGATTTCACCCGCAAAAAATAAACATCCGCATCTGTATAACGACCCATTTGCTCATTCTGCTGTAAGAGGACCCATTCGATGGTTGATCCCGCCTTTCTTGATATGCTGCCACTGGGCCCAGACACGACGACCTATCGCAAATTAAGCAGCGATTTCGTATCAACCACACAGTTCCAAGGGGAAGAGATCATCACGGTCGACCCTGAAGGGTTGCGCCTGTTGTCGGAAGAAGCGTTTCGCGACATTAATCACTTGCTGCGGCCGGGCCATCTGGCGCAATTGGCGCAAATTCTGGATGACCCGGAAGCGTCCGACAATGATCGTTTCGTCGCCTATGACCTTCTGAAGAATGCCAATATTGCGGCGGGCGGTGTGCTGCCGATGTGCCAGGATACCGGCACCGCCATCGTGATGGGCAAGAAGGGGCGGCGTATCTGGACCAATGGAGAGGATAAATCCGCGCTCTCCAAAGGGGTCCTGGATGCCTATAATCACAATAATCTTCGCTATAGTCAGGTTTCCCCGCTCTCCATGTTCGAAGAAAAGAACACCCGCAACAATCTGCCGGGCCAGATTGAGCTGTATGCGGAGGGGACTGAGGATGCCTATAAATTCCTGTTCGTTGCCAAGGGCGGCGGGTCTGCCAACAAGACATTCCTGTTTCAGGGCACCCCGTCCTTGTTGGAGCGTGAGCGTCTGATCAAATTCCTGGATGAGAAGATCCGGACCCTGGGAACGGCTGCCTGTCCGCCCTATCACTTGGCTGTCGTGATTGGCGGCACGTCTGCTGAATTTAATTTGAAAACAGTGAAGCTGGCCAGTTGCCGCTATCTTGACGGGCTGCCAACGCAGGGCGGTGAGGATGGTCATGGCTTCCGCGATCTGGAAATGGAAGCGGTTGTGCATGAATTGAGCCGCAATATGGGGATCGGGGCGCAATTCGGGGGCAAGTATTTCTGTCACGATGTTCGGGTAATCCGCCTGCCGCGTCATGGGGCCAGCCTGCCTATCGGCATTGGCGTATCCTGTTCCGCAGATCGTCAGGCATTGGGTAAGATAACCAAGGACGGCGTGTTTCTGGAAGCGTTAGAGCGGGATCCAGCCCGGTTCCTTCCAGAAATTTCGGATGACAGTTTTTCCGGGGATGTCGTTGAAATTGATTTGTCGATGCCAATGCCGGACATGCTGGCCAAGCTGTCGCAATATCCAATCAAGACGCGCCTGTCCCTGACGGGAACCATCATCGTGGCGCGGGATGCCGCCCACAGCAAGCTGCGCGCCAGGCTGGATGCGGGCGAGGCGTTGCCGGATTATTTCAAAAATCACCCGATCTACTATGCCGGACCGGCGAAAACACCGACAGGCTATGCCTCCGGCTCTTTCGGGCCGACAACGGCGGGGCGGATGGACAGTTTCGTGGATCAGTTCCAGGCTGCGGGCGGGTCTATGATCATGCTGGCAAAGGGCAATCGGTCGCCCATCGTGCGCAAGGCATGTGCCGCCCATGGCGGGTTTTATCTGGGCTCTATTGGTGGCCCGGCGGCCCGGCTGGCGCAGGATTGTATCCGCAAAGTGGAAGTTGTCGAATATGAAGAGCTGGGCATGGAAGCGATCTGGCGCATTGAGGTCGAAAACTTCCCAGCCTTTATTGTCATCGATGACAAGGGCAATGATTTCTTCAAGGATATGATGCCGGATTAACCAGCCCGTGATGGCCTGATGACAGTCACCGAAGCGCCCCACTTTTTGGAAGATGGCCCAGCCGATGCGCCTTGGCGGTTGGTGCTTGCCCATGGGGCCGGGGCCCCGATGGACAGCCCTGTAATGACGGCAATTGCCCAGGCCCTGGCACAACAGGGTATTGCGGTCAGTCGATTTGAATTTCCCTATATGCGGACCCGCCGCCTTGAAGGGGGGCGTCGTCCCCCGGATCGTGCCCCGAAACTGATCACGGCCTGGCGCGGGACATTGGCCGCCGTGGCATCACAGTATCCAAATCAGCGCTTTGCGATTGGTGGGAAATCCATGGGGGGTCGAATGGCGACCCTGTTGGCCGCAGAACCGGATGCGCCCTCACCAATTGGAGCCATCGTGACCTTGGGATACCCTTTTCATCCACCCGGAAAGCCTGACAGATTGCGGGTTGATCATTTTCCGGCATTGGATGCTGTTCCAATTTTAATGGTTCAGGGAACCAGAGACCCCTTTGGGGGCCTTGCGGACGTGCCGTCCTATCGCTTGCCAGCGCGTGCCATTCTGCATTGGGTGGAAGACGGCGATCACGATCTGAAACCGCGCAAGGCGTCGGGTCGAACCCACACGCAAGCCATTACAGAGCTTGCGAAATCTATATCAGAATTCCTGGGCGGGCTTTAGCACAAAGCCTGCGCATGATGCTGAATGCTTAACTATGCGCTCATGCTTGCGCATGATGCTGAATGCTTAACTATGAGCTCATGCTTGCGCATGATGCGGGCTGTTTAACTATGAGCTCATGCTTGCGCATGATGCTCTGTCATTGGCGTTTGTTAATTAAGACAATCAGAATGTAATGTATCAAAAATGGCATTCGGTAATCATTCCTTAAGGAGTGCCCGATAGCGTACATCGGCGATCAGGACTTTTTGCGCCGAAGCTGCGCTCTCTGCGGATTTATTGAGGTAACTGTAAAATGATGATGAATACCCCTAGGGCATTGGCCAGAAAAACCCTGGTGCAGGGCACACAGGATCCTGCGGAGATCAAAAAGCGCTCCGTTGTGATATCTGGCCATCGAACCAGCATTTCCTTGGAAAATGTGTTCTGGGAATCCTTGCGTGATATCGCCTCGGCGAATGGACAGTCGGTCAATCAACTGGTGACCGAAATTGATCGTCAGCGGACCGGAAATCTGTCCAGCGCCATTCGAACCTATGTTTTACTGGATGCCGTGTCAGACTGAGACATCACGACGCACGGGGATATCCCTTTGAAGTAGAAGATGTTTCCCCCATACGCTCGAAATTTTATGCTGCACTGCACAATTTTACCTTGACCTTTGGGGGGTGAGCCCTCATTTGTCATGTAATTGTTGCAGTGCAGCAAGACGGTTTTTCAGCGAGAGCACTGGGCTGTCCCAATGCTCTGTTAAAGTTTGGCGACCGGCCAAAGTTTGTCGAGCACACTAGGAGGAACACCCATGTCCAAGTCCGCAAAGTCCAGTTTTGACCCAATGAACAATCCTTTCATGGACCCGAAAACAAATCCCTTTCTGGATCCAGAAAAGAACCCTTTCCTGAAGGGTGATTTCGCCAAGATGTTTCAAGGTTTTGAAGCGCCGAACATGACCGGCATCACCGAAACGCAGCGCAAGAACATGGAAGCCCTGACGGTTGCCAACAAAACGGCAGCAGAAGGCGTTCAGGCCATTATCAAGCGCCAGAGCGAAATCATGAAGAACACGATGGATGAAGCCAATGCGGCGCTGCAGGAATTGCAGACCAAAGGCGTCTCCACACCAGACACCACGGCATCGATCGATCAGGTGAAAACCACCATCGAAACCAGTGTCAGCAACATGCGTGAACTGTCAGAAATGATGGTCAAGTCACAGTCTGAAGCCTTCGATATCGTCAACAAGCGCTTTGTGGAAAGCCTGGACGAATTGAAGTCTGCCATGTCCAAGATTTCCAAGTAAGCGGTCAGCCTGCCATCAGGCATTCAGCTTTTAGAACGCCCCGGTTCAGTTGGATCGGGGCGTTCTTTTGTCTTGGCTTTATTTCTGACGGGCTTGCCGTATCCTAATCCCCTGTCTGAAAGAGTAAGGCGATGAGAGGATGGCTGTTGTGAGTGATGATACATTAAGCTTTGACGATTTTCTGAAGGTCGACATTCGTGTCGGTACCATTGTCCGGGCCGAACCATATCCAGAGGCGCGGCGGCCGGCGATAAAGCTGTGGGTGGATTTTGGCCCGGAAATTGGGGAGCGGAAGAGTTCCGCCCAAATCACCACCCATTACACAGTTGATACCCTGCCCGGGCGCCAGGTGATGGGTGTGGTGAATTTTCCGCCCAAGCAAATCGGCAAGTTCATGTCCGAAGCGCTTATTCTTGGTGTACCCGATGAGAATGGTGAGGTTGTCTTATTGCAGCCCAGTCAGCCGGTCCCAAATGGCGGACGGATGTATTGAAACAACAGTCTGGCCCTCTCTGCGCTAAGATCAAATTCCCTTGATTTGGTAATCATTTATGCGGCGGGATCAGAAATGCATTTTGTGCAGGGCAGCATCCCACTCAATTCATGTCACACGGGATGATTTGCTCTATGCACCGGCGGCTATAACGGGCATACAAGCGCCAATCCCGATCACGACGGCTGCACCATGCGGTCGCAAGAGGGTCGTTCCCTGGAACGGGTCGGGGCGGAACATCTACTGGTAGGAGAGACGCCGATGCCGCGTGACGACATCGCTCTTTCCCGACTGGGGACGGCCGCGGACGTGTTCCAAAGCGAATCCCACGAGGACAAGAGCGTACAGACGAATGCAACCGTGATCCCTTTTCCATCGCAAGACGGAAGACTGGATCATTTTATCCAACGCGATGGCATGTGCTTCGCAGGAACCCATCTGATTATCGACGTCTGGGACGCCGCTAATCTGGATGATATCGACCATATCGAGGCCACTTTGAAGGAATGCGTGACTGTGGCCGGGGCGACCCTGTTGCATTGTCATTTGCATCGCTTCAATCCTGAAGGCGTGTCTGGTGTTCTGGTTCTGGCGGAAAGCCATATCTCGATCCATACATGGCCGGAAATGGGCTATGCGGCGCTGGATGTCTTCATGTGCGGCGACAGCCGTCCACATGCGGCCATTGATGTGCTGAAGCGGGGCTTTGTGACCCAGAATGTTACGGTTCAGGATCTGCATCGCGGTCGGGTTTCTTAAGCCTGCGCCGTCTTCTACACTGCATCTAAACGCGGGCCTAGGAAGGTCCGCGTTGGTGCCTCTATTTATAAGGGACGCTCAATGACCGACTGGTTTGACGAGACGCTGCATCCGGAATTCCGCCAGGGCCTTTCCATGGATCGCATCCTGTACCGGGATACATCGGACCTTCAGGATCTGGTGATCTTTGACAATGCGCGCTTCGGTCGGGTGATGTGCCTGGATGGCGTGGTCCAAACGACGGAAGGTGATGAATTCGTCTATCACGAAATGATGGCCCATGTGCCCATTCTGGCCCATGGCGCGGCACGGGCGGTTTTGATCATCGGCGGGGGCGATGGCGGCATGGCGCGGGAGGTTTTGAAGCATTCCAACACGCTGGTCACGATGGTTGAGATTGATGGCGCGGTTGTGGATTTCTGCCAGGAACACCTGCCCAATCATTCCGCCGGGGCATTTGATAATCCCCGCCTGGATCTGATCATCGCCGATGGGGCACAATTCGTGAAGGAAACGGAGCGGCGGTTTGATGTCATCCTTGTCGATTCCACGGATCCGATCGGTCCCGGTGCCGTCCTGTTCACAGCGGAATTCTATGCTGATTGCAAGCGGTGCCTGACGCCTGGCGGTGTTGTGGTGACCCAGAATGGGGTGCCATTCGTGCAGCCGGAAGAAGTCACCAATTCCTATCGGCGATTGGGTGAAAGCTTTACGGACGTGCATTTTTATCGTGCCGCGGTTCCCACCTATCAGGGCGGCGATATGGCCTTTGGCTGGGCCAGCGACAACGCGCAATTGCGTCAGGTTGCCGTATCGGAACTGACCCGCCGGTATCAGGCTTCCCGGATCGAAACACGCTATGTGACGCCCGAACTCCATGCGGCGTCCTTTGCGCTGCCCAAAACCATCCAGGATTTGATGCGCTAGGCCTACCGCAGACTTGCAAAACGCACAGACTACGGATACAAGGCCTCCGTGTCTGACGGTTCACCCGCCCAGACAAGCCGCCTTAGCTCAGTTGGTAGAGCATCGCATTCGTAATGCGGGGGTCGCGTGTTCGAGTCACGCAGGCGGCACCATTACCCCAGAACTATTTCTCAGCAAACAGCGATGTCCACGGTGACGTATTTTTGGCAGTCGTAAAATGCGCTAGCGTGAGATTTTCTTTGCGGCTGCGGCCATCTCGGAGGCCGCACCGGATAAACCTTTCGCTGCGGCAACGACTTCTCCAAGTGGGGTAACGGATCCCCCATCATCGCCAGCATCACCGCTGTATTTTTGCCCCATCACTGCCCTTATGATATCTGGAAGAAGCTTGGTATCGACCCCTTCCGAGCGAAGGGAGAATAGCGCGGTTTGTACATCACCGATACGCCGGGATTGAGCCAATTCCGCTGCCATTGATCGCAACAGAACCGTCCCAACTGCGATCAGCACTATGGTGATGAGGGACGTGCGCAAAGCTGCGAGCCAGAAGACAGTTTCATTGGAGCGAAGCCTTTCGATCAATGTGCTGCGTTGGTCCTGCAAGGCATTGATTTCAGATTCAGCATTCGTTTGTTCTGCTTCGTATCGGCCCTTTGCAGAGTCGAGTGATTGGAGCAGGCGCGTGGTGAAGTCGCCATACTCACCGGCCAGCACCATGCGTTTGATCGCTTCGACGGCCAGTTTCCCAGCTTGTTCATAATTTAGGCCTGGTTCGTCGGAAGAACGATCCGTAATCCATATACTTTCTATGGGCTGGGAATTTATTCGATCACAGGTTCCTTCAATTTTCACTGACCATTTTGGAGGGTGGTTCTCGTTTGATAAGAAAGATGGCGGTCTTTCAACTTCTTCAAAGCGAAGCAGTGTATCCGCCAGACAAAAGTTATGACGAAAAACAAGAAAGTTCCGGATGTTGATCGTGTCACTCACTGCACCGTCGTTGCTGAGTTCGTTGTTACTTGGCTGTAGACTGTTTCTGTCTTCCTCATTAAGTCCAAAATCGATTGCTGGCGTTATGTAACCTGTCAACGCAGTGTCATTCCTGGAAAGAAAGCCAATGATGTCCTCGGCAAAATCATGCAGGTTCAAAACTTCACGTCGAATGGCATCATTTCTCTGTTCCAAAGGATCCGAGTAATTGTTGATTTCATGCAAAAATGCATAAAGGCTCATGGAGGTGACATCGCTGTATGTATCAGTCACAAAGTATTTAATGGGGGGAGGTTTTGCGGAAGCAATTTTTGATCTGATCTGGTCATTGCGCGCGAGGAGTGTGGATAAGAACCGAGCCTTTACATCCAAGGATTCAATGCGGGTTGTCGCCTCATCAATAGTTTTGCGTGCTGCATCGCGTTCACCACTGTCATTGATCGGCGCACTTTTTACCAATTCTTCAAATGGCTGAAGCTCTGTTACAACCCAGTATAAAACGGCACCCCAAACTGCGATGAGACCGGCTATCGCCAAGGCCATCAGACGCGCCCGAAACTGATGTGTCCTTAAGTCCTTGGTAACGTCCATGATTGCCTCCCCCGGTGTTGTTTCCCGATTCAAACAACTGTAAAATGAAACTGCAGACAACGGAACATTCAATTTATCAAATGTGAAACAACTGCGCTGTGCCCCCCTATTCTATCCAAACGGCCTGATCGTACCGATATCATGTTGGGTGATGTAATCGGCGACGGCTTGTTTCAGGGCGGTGGCGGCCTGGATGGGGATTTTATAGGCATGGCCGCCCTGAACCAGGCGGTTGTCTTGCATGACCCAAAAGCTGGGCGTTTTGCCGCGGTTGGAAACGTGAATGGCCAATGGCACAGGAGCGCCGTTGGGATTGGTCAACGACAAACGCGTGCCGTCTTCCTTTGGCGTAAGGTCTATACCAAACAGCCAGCGCTCTTGGCGCAAGACATACCGGATCGCTTCTTCTACCAGTTTGACGGGGTCATCGGCATCGACCCGGGCCAATTGTTGGGCCACCAGAATCTCTAAAGCCTGTGACGCGGTGCTGATATCTTCCGAATCTATCGACAGTGCTGCATTTAAGCAACGCGCCCCAATCTTGGCCAAATCTTCAGGGGTGAGCATTCCGGCAAGCCCCCAATGCTCCAGATCTTCGGCCGTGGTTTCACGGTTGCGTTCGACTGAAAGGCGAAGAGGTGCAACCTGTGAGACAGTATTATCCTGAGCGCTATCCTGGTTTTCATTCGAGCCATCTTTCGGCGGAATGATCGATTTACCGTTATGAACTAAGACGATAGCATTTAGATCGGAAATAAAGCGTATATCAGTCAATTTTTATATAATCTTTCTGCATGATCGTTAAAGACGTATGAAAGTTTCAATCCATCTCTTACTTGGTCTGTCAAATTCTTGTTAAAGCAATGTTCACTATAATGCTACTATAGTTGTATATCTGTCATTTTAAAATTACCTCGATACCGCAAAAATCGCGTTTTACTAGAACTTTTGAAAATCAATCAAGTTGAATAACGTGAGGGATTCGCTAATTGTGTTGCCGATAATTTGGTCGGTAAAGGAATTACTAGATGGCACATCCAGTTGACGTAGCAGTTGGCAATCGGGTTCGGGAGTTAAGGACGCGTGCGGGACTGTCTCAGACTGATTTGGGGGAGAAGTTGGGCGTCAGCTTTCAACAGGTACAAAAGTACGAAAAAGGTGTGAATCGCATGGGGGCCAGTCGCTTGATACAAATCTGCGATGCCTTGAAAGTATCGATTGCCGACGTTTTCGATGGGGTGGAATCCACAGTAGATGCCGCCCAAAAAACATTGGCGGATCCAGAAGCCATGCGCATCGCCCGCGATATTCAACGTATCGAAAATGAAAATATGCGCCTGGCGGTCAAACAATTGGTCCGAACAATGTCGCGGGCCTGAGGGTGGCATAAAGACTGACCAGACACATGTGTCTGCGCCTGTATTTTTATTGAAAACAGCGCCAAAATGGCCGGGTGCCCCAAGCGATTGGTCGCTGGGGCCTTGGCCTTATTGTGTGGCCCCTCTATTCTTGGGCTGATTAAATGCTTACCGGATAAGAGAGGCCTGGATGGTAGCCCTTTTCATTGATGCGGATGCCTGTCCTGTGAAGGATGAAGCATTGAAAGTGGCCACCCGTCATGGTCTGAAGACCTATATGGTCAGTGATGGCGGGTTGCGCCCGTCGCGGGATCCAATGGTGCAGGATGTCATCGTCGCCAGCGGGGCCGATGCGGCGGATGATTGGATCGCCGAGAACATTCAGCCAGCGGACATTTGTGTGACCAACGACATTCCCCTGGCCGCCCGGTGCCTGGCACAGCAAGCCTTTGCGTTGAAGCCCAATGGGGATGTCTTCACACAGGATGGCATCGGCATGGCCCTGGCCCAGCGAGAGCTGATGCAGGGTCTCAGAGAAACCGGTGCGATTACGGGCGGACCGCGCCCGTTCAACAAGGCGGATCGTTCGCAATTCCTCAATCGACTGGAAACCACAGTACAGGCGGCCAAACGTCGGTCGTGACCTGACACGGGATCAACTTGTCCTGGGTCTTGCCAAGTCGGTCGGATCGAAAGACAGTCGCGGTTCACGTCTTGCGCTATGAATAGCCTCAGATTTAGAACATGCGATTGTGGAAAGAGAGTGTGGAACCATGACCGGTGATACCCCGATGATGCCGCTGGACGGCGTTCGGATTCTGGACCTAAGCCGTATCTTGGCGGGACCTACGGCGACACAATATCTGGGCGATCTGGGCGCAGATGTGATCAAGGTGGAACGACCGGAGGCCGGGGATGATACGCGCAAATGGGGGCCCCCTTATGTAACAGGCGCAGATGGGAAACCCACGCGAGAGAGCGCGTATTATCTAAGCTCCAACCGCAACAAGCGATCAATTACTGTTAATCTGGCCAGTCTGGAGGGGCAGAAGCTGATCCGCCGTCTGATCGCGAAATGTGATGTTCTGGTCGAAAATTATAAAGTGGGCGGATTGAAGAAATATGGCCTGTCTTACGAGGATCTGAAGGGTGAATTTCCAGGGCTGGTTTTCTGCTCAATCACTGGGTTCGGCCAAACAGGTCCCTATGCAAAACGCGCAGGCTATGACTTTCTGGCGCAGGGCCTGGGTGGGTTGATGTCGATCACCGGACCGCGCGACGGACAGCCGATGAAGGTCGGTGTCGGGATTGCCGATGTGATGTGTGGCATGTATGCGACGACCGCTATTTTGGCAGCGTTAAGGCACCGGGATCGCACCGGCCGGGGTCAACAGATCGATTGCGCCCTGCTGGACACCCAGGTCGCCTGGTTGGTGAATGAGGGGGTGAATTATCTGCTATCCGGTCAGGTACCCGTGCGCCAGGGCAATGAACATCCCAATATCGTGCCCTATGCCGTTATGGAATCGTCCGATGGTCACTTTATTCTTGCTGTGGGCAATGACAGTCAGTTTCAAAAATGGTGTGACTTTGCCGGTGCACAGGATCTGGCACAGGATCCCCGCTTTACGACGAATTCGCTGCGGGTTGCCAACCGGGTCGCCCTGTATGCTGCAATGCCTGCTTATACCAGACAGAAGTCCACGGATGTATGGATTGATGGATTGGCCGCACGGGGCGTGCCCTGTGGGCCCGTGAAGAATATCGCCCAAGTGTTTGAAGATGAACAGGTTGTCGCCCGAAACATGAAAATCGATGTGCCGCATCCTCAAGCGCAATCCGGCACAGTCCCATTGATCGCGAATCCGGTTAAGTTTTCCGAAACCCCGATACAATATCGCATGGCCCCACCGACACTGGGCCAGCATACGGATGAAATTCTACGCGAGGTTCTGGGCTGTGATGAGGGGGAGATTGCAGCATTGGCTGACGCTGGCGCAACAACGGCTGTTGGGACCGCTGGCGACGATTAGCTGGTCCAACGGTCAATATCAGGGGCCAGCCCCAACAGCGCCAGACCTTGGGCGACGGACCCGAATTCGTCGCCGCTGACGACCTGATCTGTGCCAAACGTGTCGGTAAAGATTTTCCGCACCGCCGGGATCAACGAACTGCCCCCGGTCATGAAGACGCGATCAATGCGGGCGGGGGGCATGTCGGCCTGTTGGAGTAACGATTCCACGGTATGTGAAATCTGGGCCAGGTCCGGGGCGATCCAGTCTTCAAAGGCGGACCGATTCAGCGTTTCGGTCACCTTAACATTCCCCAGATCAATCGACAGATCGGCAGTGTCCTGACTGGACAGTTTCGCCTTCGCTTTGGATACCGCCTGGAAACAGGCAAGACCGCGGTTCATTTCAATCACATCGATCAGATTTTGGATCTGATCCGGTTCTGTGGAACTGCGCTTGATCTCATCCAATTCCCGCAAAGACACGGGCGTCCTCAGGCTGGTCAATAAATGCCATTTGGAAAAGGAGGTATAGTATTTGCGCGGAACGGGCAGTGTCTTGCCATTCACGATACATTCGGACTCGCTGCCCAGATGTTTCAACAGGACATTCTGGATGATGCGATAATCGAAACTGTCCCCGGCAATCCCGATCCCGGCATGGGCAATCGGGTCGGCCTGAATGGCGTCTGGCGTATGGTTGAATCGTGTGATCAGAAAATCTGATGTCCCCCCACCAAAATCCGCGATCAGAACCGTCACGGATTCTTGCAGCGCCCTGAAATAGGAAAAGGCACCCCCGACGGGTTCCAGGGCGATGCGGACGTTTTTAAGGCCCAGCCGGTCAAAGGCGTCCCGATATCGCGCCAGGGCCAGGGCTTCATCGGGGAAAGGCCCATAGAAGGTCACAGGACGCCCCAGGACGATTTCCTTTTCGCCCTGCGCGGCTTCGATTGCTTTCAACAGGGTCGTGTTCTTGAAGAAACTGACCATCAGATCGGAAAAACTGAACCGCTTGGTGAAAATATTGGTGTGTTTGAAGGCCGCGCTGGCGACATGGCTTTTAAAGGATTGGATATAGCGCACGTCGTCGGGAAACTCCGCCGCCAGTTCAATCGCCTTATGACCTGTTTCATAGTCAATCTGTGTGCGCCCCGCCACCTCCACAGGCTCAAAAGCCAGAACTGATGGGTGAACACCTGTCGTCGTTTCGCCGGATTTCTCCAGCGGCACAGCCGAAACAGACCCGTGCCGGTCTGCCCGCATGACAACAGTGTTTGTTGTGCCAAAATCGACACCAAAGGAGATATCCGCTGTCATGACGTATTACCGGAAATAGTAAGGATCAGAAATTGTGCTCTGCGACTTTTCTCAACAGGAAGTCCCGGAACACGGTGATGCGCTTGGAATGGCGCAATTCCTCCGGATAGACGAAATAGGCCTGTGTTACCGGCCCTTCGATTTCAGGCAGGACCGGTTCCAGCTTTAACTGTTCGGGCTGCATGAATTCCGGCAGGGCGGCCAATCCCAAACCTGATTGTACCGCGCGATAGATGCCATAGACATTGTTGACCCGCAAGATCGGTCGGCGCGGCGTTTCCGGTCTGGCACCGATTTCCAGCAACCAGTTGATGGATTTCGATGGCTGGGGCGCTTCTTCCCCAAAGACGATCAGGTCGTGATGGTCCAGGTCTACCGGTGTCTTTGGGCGTTCCCGCCGTTCAAAATATTCTGGGCTGCCATAGATCAGGTGCCGCACGCTCATCAGCGGGCGCTGGATCAGATCAGGCTGGCGGGGCGGGGACATGCGGATCGCCACATCGGCCTGACGCATCCCCAGATCCAGTTCCTCGTCCGACAGCAACAGGGTCACTTCGACCTCTGGGAACAGATCGATGAATTCACGGATATGGGGCGTCAGCCAGGTTGAGCCAAAGGCCATGGTCGTGGTGATTTTTAACGGGCCGGAGGGGCGGTCCTTGGTTTCCCCCAGCCGGGCTTCGGCCATGCTGAGCTTGTGAAAGACATCTTTCACCGTGCGATACAGCATTTCCCCCTGCTCGGTCAGCAGCAGGCCACGGGCATGGCGGTGAAACAGGGGAACGCGCACACTTTCTTCCAGCGCCGAAATCTGACGCGAGATCGCAGATTGGCTGAGATTCAGTTTCTCGCCAGCATGGGTAAAGCTTCCCGCCTCAGCGACCGCATGAAATATGCGCAGTCTGTCCCAATCCATTGGCATTGGTTGTCCCCCGAACCTCTAGATTTGTACGCACTATGCCTCTACCCCCTCTCTATGTAAGAGACTTGGGCCCAAAAATCGATGGTAAATGATGCGCCACGGCAAATGGTCTGCCTTTGGACAAAGTACTAACGCCCCGCCCACCCCCAAACAGGGCAGGCAGGGCGCAGCATCACAATCCTGTCAGTCACCCGGACTGGGCACGAATCCGGGGCGCGCAACTGCCCTATTCTGCGGGTTGGGCCGTGGCTTGTTCTTCAAACAAGGGGTGTTTCAGGGCCTTCAGGATCTCCCGTGGGACCACATGTTTGATGCTTTGGCGTGTGATGTCCCATTCGTGCAACAGGGCATCGGCCCATTTTGAATGGGTGTTGACGACATGATCCTGGATCATGGTGCGGCAAATATCCGCCCAATAGTCTGTCTCCAGCGAATAGACATCGACGGATTCAGGGTTCAGATACAGGGACAGGCGATCCTCCGGGTCATAGATGAAGGCCATTCCACCGGTCATGCCCGCTGCGAAATTATCGCCGACATCGCCCAAAATACAGACATAGCCGCCGGTCATATATTCACAGCCATTCGATCCGACGCCTTCCACGACGGTATAAGCACCGGAATTTCGCACTGCAAACCGATCCCCCGCCATGCCAGCTGCAAACAGGCGACCATCGGTTGCCCCATACAGACAGGTATTGCCGATAATCGCGTTCTTGTTGCTTTCCAGCGGGCTGGTGGTGATCGGACGGATTACGATTTCACCACCGCTTAATCCCTTGCCGACATAGTCATTGGCATCGCCCAGGACTTCCAACTTTAGCCCCTGCACCGCAAAGGCCCCAAGCGACTGCCCGGCCGATCCACGCATACGCACGGTCAGGTGACCCGGGCGGAGGGCTTTCATGCCAAACTGCCGTGTGATCTTGGAGGAAATCTTGGTTCCAATCGCCCGATAGGTGTTTCGGATATTGTACTGAAGCTGCATTTTCTCCCGGTCGCGGAACAGGTTTTCCGCATCCTGGATCATCAGCGCATCCAGTGTTTCCGGCACTGAATTGCGGCCCTCCGCCTCTGTCGGGAAGACACCGCGCACCATGCCCGGCTGGGTCAGCAGGGGGTTCAGGTCCAGATCATCCAGATGATCCGCACCCCGGCTGACCTGGGCCAGCAATTCGGTGCGCCCGATGATATCGCTCAAGGACCGCGCGCCCAGGCGGGACAGAATCTCCCGGACCTCTTCAGCAACGAAACTGAACAGGTTCATGACCTTTTCCGGCGATCCGCTGAATTTATCGATCAGGCGTTCATCCTGGGTACAGACCCCGACCGGGCAGGTATTGGAATGGCATTGCCGCACCATGATACAGCCCATGGCGACAAGGCTGGCGGTGCCGATGCCATATTCTTCCGCGCCTAGTATGGCGGCGATGACCACATCGCGACCGGTGCGAATGCCGCCATCGGTGCGCAGGCGCACGCGGTGGCGCAATCCGTTCAGCGTCAGCACTTGATGTGCCTCTGCCAGACCCATTTCCCACGGCAGGCCCGCATATTTGATGGATGTCTGGGGCGAAGCGCCTGTCCCGCCGGAATGACCGGAAATCAGGATCGTATCGGCATGGGCCTTGGCGACCCCGGCGGCAACGGTGCCGATCCCGGCTTTTGCGACCAGTTTCACACAAACGCGGGCTTCAGGATTGATCTGCTTCAAATCATAGATCAGCTGGGCCAGATCCTCGATGGAATAGATATCGTGGTGGGGTGGCGGGCTGATCAGCGTCACGCCCTCTGTCGAATGGCGCAGCCGTGCGATGATGCCGGAGACCTTGAATCCCGGTAGCTGACCGCCTTCGCCGGGCTTTGCGCCCTGGGCCATCTTGATTTCGATTTCGCGGCAATTGTTCAGATATTCCGCGGTGACGCCAAACCGACCAGAGGCCACCTGTTTGATTGCGGAAGAGGCATTGTCACCATTTTCCTTGGGCTTATAGCGTGCAGGATCTTCACCCCCCTCTCCACTGTCGGATTTCGCGCCAATCCGGTTCATGGCAATTGACAGGGTTTCATGGGCGATGGGCGACAGGGCCCCCAGGGAAATGCCAGGGGCAACCAGACGCTTGCGGATTTCCGTGATGGATTCCACCTCGTCAATCGGCGCGGCGGGCCCGTCATATTTGAAATCCATCAGATCGCGCAGATTGATCGGGGGCAGCTTCGCGACCTGTTCGGTATAGCGCCGATAGACGGCATAGGAATCCGACGCCACGGCGGTTTGCAGCGTATGGATCAGGTTCCCCTCCCAGGCATGGGCTTCCCCACCCCGGCGATAGCGATAAAATCCTCCAACCGGCAGGGCGATCACCGTCTCGTCAAAGGCGGTTTCGTGGCGCTGTCTGACATTGGCATGCAAGCCCGTCAGTCCAACGCCGGAAATGCGGCTGGGCAGGCCGGGGAAGAATTCGGCAACCAGGGACCGGCTGAGGCCGATGGCTTCAAAGTTATAGCCCCCCCGATAGGAACTGACGATGGAGATTCCCATTTTCGACATGATCTTCAACAGACCATCTTCGATGGATTTTTTGAAGTTCTGTAATGCCGTGTCCAGCGTCAGATCGCCCAACAGCTTGCGCCGATGCCGGTCTGCAATCGCTTCCTGTGCCAGATAAGGCACGATGGCGGTGGTGCCGACCCCGATCATGACGGCAAAGGAATGGGTGTCTATCGCTTCCGATGTGCGGGCGATCAGGCTGGAAAATGTGCGCAGGCTGGCCCGGACCAGATGGGTATGGACGGCCCCAACGGCCAGAATCATCGGAATCGCGGCCCGTGTTTCGGAAATCCCGGAATCGTCCAAGATCAAATGTTGCGCCCCGCCCCGCACGGCATCTTCCGCCTGGGCCTGAACCTGATGCACCGCATCGGCCAGGGCATTTGGATTGCTGTCAATTGGGAAGGTGCAATCAATCTCGGTGGCGGCTTCCCCCAGATAGTTCCGCAATGCGCGATAGTCGCCATCCAACAGGATCGGTGAGGGCAGTTGCACGATCTGTAACTGCCGGGCGTCTTCTTCCAGAATATTGCCCAGATTGCCCAGCCGCGTCGCCAGGGACATGACATTGCGTTCCCGCAGGCTGTCGATGGGTGGATTGGTCACCTGGCTGAAATTCTGTCGGAAATAATGGTGCATGCCGCGATAGCTGTCTGACAGCACCGCAATGGGCGTGTCATCCCCCATGGAACCAGTGGCTTCCTTGCCGGTTTCCGCCATCGGTTGCAGGATCAGTTCCAGATCCTCCATCGACCAGCCACAGGTAATCATGCGGCGGCGCAACTCGTCTTTGGACATGTCGCCACATTTTCCTGTGCCCTGACCATTCAATTCCGACAATTTGGTAATGCTTTTTACCCATTCGCCAAAGGGGCTTAAGCCTGCAACATGGTCTTTTAATTCCATGTCGTGGCACAGGCGTCCCTCGTTCAGGTCTACCGCAATCATCTGACCCGGACCCAGGCGGCCCTTTTCGATGACAGTGGTTTCCTGAATTTTGACCATGCCGGTCTCAGACCCGACGACCAGCAGGCCATCACCGGTCACGACATAGCGCAGCGGGCGCAGACCATTGCGATCCATCCCGGCCAAAGCCCAACGACCGCCATAGGCACAGATCGCCGCTGGTCCGTCCCAGGGCTCCATTACACCATTTGCGTATTCATAAAAATCACGATGGGCCTGTTTCAGGGTTTTGGATTTTTCCCATGCCTCAGGGATCAACAGGGATTTGACCTCTGGCAGTTCGCGATGCGTGCGGACCAGAACTTCGAACACCCCATCCAGGGATGCGGAATCAGAGCTACCGGGCTGAACAATCGGTTTGATGTCATCGACATAGGGACCCAATTGCGGATCATCCAGCTTGGTTTCGTGGCTTTTCATCCAGTTGATGTTGCCGTTGATCGTATTGATCTCACCATTATGGGCCAGAACACGGAACGGCTGGGCCAAAGACCAGCTGGGGAATGTATTGGTCGAATAGCGCTGATGGTAGATCGCAAAATTCGACGTGAACCGCTCGTCATTCAAATCCGGATAGAAAGAGGTCAACTGTTCTGCCAGGAACAGTCCCTTATAGATCACAGATCGACAGCTTAAGGAGCAGATATAGGCCTCTGTCAGGTTTTCCAGCAGGAACAGCTTCTCAATCCGGCGGCGGATGACATACAGGTCCGCTTCAAATTGCGAAACTTTCGCGTCGCGGGCATTTTCCACCATGATCTGTTCAATCTCAGGGCGGGTGGCATTCGCCTTTTCCCCAATAATGGAAATGTCCACGGGAACCTGGCGCCAGCCATAAATGCGGTGCCCCATGCGCAGGATTTCACTCTCCACAATCTGGCGCACACGCTCCTGGCGGTTCAAATCGGTGCGGGGCAGAAACACCATGCCCACGGCCAGACGCCCCTTGCCCAGATTGTGGCCGGTGCGCTGAACATGTTCTTTGAAGAAATCTTGCGGGATCTGCACATGAATGCCCGCCCCGTCGCCGGTCTTGCCATCGGCATCCACCGCGCCGCGATGCCACAGCACCTTCAGGGCCTCAATCGCGCGCAGCACAACGTCGCGCCGGGGCTTGCCATCAATCGCTGCTACCATACCGACGCCACAATTGGCGGTCTCTGTCTCCGGCAGATACATTCCGTTCTGCGCCAGATGATCGGCGTTCGCGCGATACTGCGAAACCCAGTCATTCATATCCGTCGTGTTGGTCATGGCGATTGTTCCTTATTCTGCAGCGACCGGCGCGACGGCGCGGGCTTGGATATAGTCGTGGATGGAGGCTGCGGCGTCGCGGCCATCGCGAATGGCCCAGACGACCAGGCTGGCACCGCGCACGATGTCGCCAGCGGCAAAGACACCCTCCAGCGCGGTCATCTTTGTCTTGTGATCGATCTTCACCGTGCCCCAGCGGGTGACAGGCAGGTCGGCTTCCCCCCATAGGGTGGGCAGGTCTTCTGGATCAAAGCCCAGCGCCAGGATTGCGATATCGGCGTCATGGGTCATGACCGCCCCTTCAATCGCTTGTGGCGCGCGGCGACCGGTTGCATCGGGCTGACCCAGGCGCATCTGCTGTGCCCGAACGCCGGTCACGGCATCGTCGCCGGTAAAGGCTTCTGGCTGGGACAGCCAAACGAATTTAACCCCTTCTTCTTCCGCATTCGCGACTTCGCGCTGAGAGCCCGGCATATTGGTGCGGTCGCGGCGATACAGGCATTTCACAGATTTGGCACCCTGGCGAATGGCGGTACGGACACAGTCCATGGCGGTATCGCCCCCTCCAATAACAACGATATTCTTGCCCGCCGCATTCAGTGTGCCATCCTCAAATTCAGCAACAGTATCGCCCAGGCCATTGCGGTTCGACGCGGTCAGGAAATCCATTGCCGGAATAATGTTCTTCTGGCCCACGCCCGGTGCCTTAAGATCGCGCGCCTTGTAAACGCCGGTCGCGACCAGGACGGCATCATGCTTTGCCCGTAAATCGGCGAAGCTGATGTCGCGGCCAATCTCAACATTCAGGGTGAAGCGGACGCCGGACTCTTCCAGCCATTTCGTGCGGCGCTGAACAATGTCCTTTTCCAGCTTGAAGTTCGGAATGCCATAAATCATCAGGCCACCGACCCGATCATAACGGTCATAGATCGTGACCTGATATCCGCGCCGCCGCAATTGTTCCGCCGCCGCCAGCCCACCTGGGCCCGCGCCAATGATCCCAACGCTTTCCGCGCGTTCCTGCCGGGGGGTAATGGGCGTGACCCAGCCCTTTTCCCAGGCGGTATCGGTGATGTATTTTTCGATGGATCCAATGGTGACCGTGCCGTGGCCGGATTGTTCGATGACACAATTCCCCTCGCACAGGCGGTCTTGCGGGCAGATGCGGCCACAGACTTCCGGGAAGGTATTGGTCGCGCTGGAAACCTCATAGGCTTCCTGCAGGCGGCCTTCCGCGGTCAGCATCAACCAGTCGGGAATGTTGTTGTGCAGCGGGCAGTGGATTTGACAAAAGGGCACACCGCACTGACTGCACCGCCCGGATTGGGCGGCTGCTGCATCATCGCTGTATCCCTGATAAATCTCATCAAAATCTACACGGCGCTGGTCAATCGCACGTTTATCAGGATTTGCCTGAGCGCGATCCACAAATTGAAGCATCCGGCCGGTGGTCATGGGTATGTCCTCACACTCTCGCAACATCTTTCGCTGACGTACTAAACGATATGGGGTCAGCTGAGATGTTAATGGTTAAAATGTCGAAATTCGGGCCCGGTATTCAGGCCTTGTTTCCTGTCGTCGCGGTTTCCTGCCGTCAGGGTGGGGTCGCGGATTGAAATCTGACAGGCCTGACCCTCATACACGCCCATTCTATATCGCTTGTTGCGCAGAAATGCCAGAAGTATTTCGAAAATTAGTCAATAAAATTGACCTATTTTTTGTGCGTGCATTCAAACACTCATCAGAAAAGGTTCGTTGGGGAGCGTTGTGTAAAAATTTAGTACCATTTTGGTATTATTATTGTAACAGGTTAAGGATGCAAGGGAATGCGACGAATGATATAAGCATTTTAACTAATCCTGTGGGGGTTTCCGTGCTTCTTCACCATATTCTGGTTCTTGCCGCTGTTCAGGGAATCACCGAATTCCTGCCGATCAGTTCCTCCGGACATCTTATTTTGACCGGCCATGTGCTGGGATGGCCGGATCAGGGATTGGAAATAGATGTCGCGGTGCATATCGGCAGTCTGGCTGCTGTATGTCTGTATTTCTGGCGTGATGTCTGGCAAATGTTTGTCGGTGCCGGGCGTGTGGCAACAGGTCGCGGGGGCCCGCCTGCGAAACTGGTTCTGAATGTTATTGTTGCGACGATCCCCATCATCATCGCTGGCTTCCTGTTAAAGGATTATGTCGGGACGGTGTTTCGGTCCGTAGAACTGATTGGCTGGACGACACTGGGTTTCGGGATCTTGTTGTTCATTGCAGACCGGGTCGGCATGACGATCCGCCGGGTGGAGCATTTATCCTGGGTCACGTCTCTGGTAATCGGCCTGTCGCAGATTTTGGCTTTGCTGCCGGGGACCAGTCGGTCGGGCATTACCATGACAACCGCCCGCTTTCTGGGGGTGGAGCGGGAAGATGCCGCCCGGTTTTCAATGTTGATTTCCATCCCAACCATTCTGGGGGCAGGGCTGCTTGCCGGTCTGGATGTCTATGAATCAGGCAGTTTTGCCCTGACCGGCGATGTTGCGATTGCCGTCATATTCTCCTTCATCACCGCACTGATATCCATTTACGCAATGATGGCCTGGCTGCGCCGCTCCGGCTTTGCACCCTTTGTGATCTATCGCATCATCATGGGCGTTGGCTTGCTGTATTGGGTCTACAGCGGCGCGGCGTAATCCGATTCAGACCGGTTGTGCGGGATTATAGCGCCCACCCTTGCGATAAATGTCCAGATAGGATGGCAGGATCACCTCTGCCGCCGTTGGGGCAATGCCCAAATCCTTGAGGCCCGGCAGGTTGCCCGTTGCGATATTGTCGCTGCGCAGCAATTCCACCTGATCCCGGGTCAGCGGCGGCACGGGCAGCAATTCCAGGAAAAAGGCCTTGATCCGCGCCAGCTCAAACGGCACCGGGACCAGGCCGACATGGCGACCCGTTTCAGACATGACCAGTTCCATCAATTCCTTGAAGCTATAGACCGTCGGCCCGCACAGTTCATAGGTTCGCCCTGCTGCACTGCTGTCGGTCAGGGCCTTGACGATGGCGTCGGCGACATCCCCAACATAAACCGGCTGGAACTTCTGCTCTCCCC